>Ga0209784_100038_pt1 | contig 253212 bp, 227 predicted proteins | sample AraplaCvi_mLB_r2_2_FD_184284 | JGI IMG/M metagenome (GOLD analysis project Ga0209784, IMG submission 184284) | Arabidopsis root microbial communities from North Carolina, USA - plate scrape CL_Cvi_mLB_r2 (SPAdes) (version 2) | ecosystem: Host-associated > Plants > Roots > Endosphere | place...
TGAATCCGCAGCAGACGGTCAAGCTGTACGAGTCGGTCCGGGCGGCAGCGGCGCTGACCGGGAAGGAAACCGTTATCGACGCCTACTGCGGCACCGGCACGATCGGCCTGTGGCTTGCACCGTATGCCAAGGAGGTGCGCGGAATCGAGACGATCCCCGAAGCCGTCGAGGACGCCAAGGCGAATGCGCAGCGGAACGGAAGGGCTAACGCCAGCTTCCACGTCGGCCAAGCCGAAGAGCTGCTGCCGCGTTGGGTCAAGGAGGGCATGAAGCCGGACGTCATCATTGCCGACCCGCCGCGCACCGGCCTGGACCCGCGCTTCCTGGAAACGGTGCTCCGCACCAAGCCGAAGCGGTTTGTATACGTATCCTGCAACCCTTCGACCTTGGCCAAAGATTGCAAGGTGCTTCTGGACGGCGGCTACGAGCTTGAATGGGCGCAGCCGGTCGACATGTTCCCGCAAACCAGCCATGTAGAGGCAGTCCTATTGATGAAGCTGAAATCATAGAAGCCATAGGATGGCTTCATGTAAGCGAGGTTCCATTTTTCGCATTGGTCGACAACGCCCCCTTTCTATGATATGGTAACAAGTAATTAGGCATTTCGTTCCCATGGAACGAGGTGCCTTCTCGCATATATAAAGGATTTTTACATTAAATGTCTATCTGGAGGTGATGCAATGGTGCTCCTGATTTCCCCGCTACGGGGGGAGAAATCCGTAGTTCATCATGGACGATCGATGGAGAGTGCACCCAAATAACGATAATCTGAGGAGTGTTGTTGAGATGAGAGTAAATTTACGAGCAGAAACGCGCGCTGCGATGAACAAAACCGGACTGAAGCAGCTTCGTCTTTCGGGACGAATTCCGGCGGTTGTATTTGGCACAGGGGAAAACAATATGATGATTCAACTGTCCGCCAAAGAGTTCGGCAAATGGGCACGGAACGGCAAAGGAGGGATCCTTGAGCTTCATTTTGAAGATCGGGAGCCGATTTCGGTTTTGCTGGAGTCCGTTCAGCGTGATCCGGTAACTCGTGAATACATTCATGTCGACTTTTTACGTATCAATATAAATGAAGTTGTGCGGACGAGAGTGAATCTCGATTACATCGGCACCGCAAAAGGAGCCAAATTGGGAGGAGTCGTCCAAATCCAAAGCACGTTCATCGAGATCGAGTCCTTCCCGAACCAAATTCCTGCCACGATTCCCGTTGAAATCAGCGGACTAGAGATCGGGAATTCGCTGCATGTCGGGGATCTCCAACTGCCCGATGGCGTCGTGCCGATTTCTTCGCCAAACGAACTGCTTGTATCGGTGGTAACGCCGAAAGTCCAATCCGAACAACCAGAGGCTATGTAGCTTCTGCTGCCGGCAATTGCTTCCCCGATATCGGGAAGCAATTGCCGTTTTTTTTCGTTGAAACCCTTGATCGGAATCCAGGTTGGCAGAAGAAAGCTGTGTACCCGTGGGTTTCTTCCATAATTCCCCTGGGAAGTAGGTAGAAAGACCCCTGACCTTTTCAAGGCGGAACCCTATAATGGAATTGCGGGAAGTCGGACATCGGAATCCCGGTTAAACACGAATTGATCAGGAGCTTGCCCTAAGGAGGACGCGATGGATATAACCGAGGTTTCATAGATGAACGTTTCAAAGCTTATATGCTCGAAACCTATTGCGGGAACCGTGAACGGATTCAGGCGGGCGATGTGGAACATATCGTATCACTGCAGCTTTCAAACCATGGATATTCAAGCCTGAAGGGGATCGAACATTTCGCTTCGCTGGAAGAGCTGGATTGTTCGTCCAATAGCCTGACGGAACTTGATCTCAGCAATAATAGCAACTTGAAAACGCTGAATTGCGGATTTATCCGAATATTTCGATATATGATTCATGTTATAAACGTTAACAAGTTTTTATTCGAGTTTTCGAGGTGATTTTCATCGAAATTTTCATCGAAGTTATAGACCGTACAGAAGAAGAGGAGATCCGCATCAGGTGTCACCAAGTAGACGAAGAAATACATGAGCTCGTTAATAAAATCAAAACCGAAACGCTCATTATACTTGGTTACCATGAGGATAAGATCAGCCGCATCAAACTTAGTGATATTTATTATTTTGAAGCTGTTGACGGCAGAGTGTTTGCGTATGGTAAGAACAACGTTCATGAAGTCAAACAAAAGCTTTATGAACTTGAGGAACTATGCAGAGAGAAGCATTGTTTTCGCGCCTCCAAATCCACCATCCTAAATATAGCTAAGATTACCAGTGTTCATCCGTCGATTAGCGGCCGTTTTCAGGCATTATTGGATAACGGGGAAAAGGTAGTCATATCACGGCAGTATGTGCCCATGCTTAAACACATGCTTGGATTATAAAAGGGGGACCTATATGAAGTATTTTGGCCTCATCAAAGAATTGATCAGAGATTTCTTAATTATATTCGCCTCCATCATGATAATCATCGCTATATTACGGCAAATCTATGCTCCTGATTCTAGTTTCGAGTTAAACACGATTTTTACAATTTTGGCTTTCTCTTTTCTGGGTGCTTTAACTGGAATCATTTTATATATACCGCATTCGATTAGCGAGAATAAAATGCGCTTGTGGGTGGTTTTTCATTTCCTCTTTCTGGAAGCTATTTTAATTTCTCTCGCTGTCATATTGAATTTCGTATACACCACTTCCGGTATATTATTATTGGCTTTGCAAATTGCCGTAGTATATGCGATCGTTCGCCTGCTGGCCTATAAGAGCGACAAAAAAGAAGCTCAAATGATTAATGAAAGATTAAAAACATTTAAAAACGAGAATTAGAAGGTATACACAACCTAAAAAGAGTATTTGCAGCGTAAATACACTTCATTGCGTTGTTTTTTACAACTTAGGTGCCCTCAGCTACAGCTTATCGTTTATGTGTATACACATCCTCTACCAATTCTTATGATGAACTCATAAAAAGTTGGAGGAGGAGAGAAGACTTATGGGGATTTTAATACTTATTGTTATGTTGGTTTTAGAGCTTGCAATTGCCGTTTATTCCATTGCAACCAAGCAAAGCGACAGCAAGATAAAGAGCTGGATGAGAATCGCAACATTTATAGTATTCATAATGCTGATCTTTGGGAAAATCGTCGTATGGGAGTACACTTGGGGGCTGTTTGCAGGCTTGCTCTTTATATTAGCTTTCAAAGAAATGGTTGCACTCTTGCGCAAACAAACACATACTCCGGGTTACAAAGTTTTTTCTACGATATGGAAATTCCTTGTGCTAGCACTGACTATCGTTGTCACTCTTGTTCCGATTTTACTTTTTCCACAGTATAAATTGCCGCAAGTGACAGGTCCGTATGCAGTGGCGACTGCCACTTACAGCTATGTGGACAAGAATCGTATCGAAGAATTTACGGATCAGGGAGACAATCGGTTTGTTAACGTGGAATTTTGGTATCCTGAACAGGCAGACGGAACCTATCCTTTGCTTGTGTTCTCCCACGGAGCATTTGGTATTAAAACCAGCAATACTTCTACCTTTACAGAGCTTGCGAGCCATGGTTATGTCGTCGTTTCGATTGACCATCCCTATCATTCTTTTTATACCGTTTCCGAGGATGGGAAGGTCGTGACAATTAATCCCGAGTACATGCAAGAATTCAACAATGCAAATAAAGGGGCTTATTCGCTAGGTGAGTATTTCGAGCTTAATCAAAAATGGATGAAATTGCGAACGGATGATATGGATTTTGTCATGGATACGATTCTGGAACAAGCCATGCAAAAAAAAGACTCTCTATATGATCGCATCGATACACAGAAAATAGGCGTGTTCGGTCATTCTATGGGGGGAGCGGCAAGCGTAGCACTGAGCAGGGAGCGCGATGATATTGACGCCGTAGTGAATATAGATGCTCCGTTCTTTAGCGAGCTTGTATACGATAAAGTTACGAACGAATTAACTGCAAAATCCGAAGCTTTCACCATCCCGCTTCTTAACGTTTATTCGGATGATGTGTGGATACAGCTCGACAGCAGTCCTCCGTATATTGCGAATCGCATTTCGAATGAAAGTTTTAAAGGTGCATTCAACGTTCATTTTAAAGGCGCAAAACATTTAAGTTTAACCGATCTACCTTTATTCTCGCCTATATTGGCAAACCTATTGCATGGTGGAAAAGCAGATATCGATAAGTATTATGCGATTGAAACCCAAAATGAACTTATCCTTCGGTTTTTTGACTCTGCGCTAAAGAATCAAGGTCAGTTTGATCCAAAAGCGACGTATTGAGTATCTGTCGAATTAATGAATTTAAGTAATATGGGCAAGAAGGTCCCTACTACCGAAAATGTGCAAAAAGTGCCCGTTTCAGGATTTATGAATGGAAAATTACTAAAAATGACAGAAAGCTCCGTCTCCTGGAGGCCTCTGCCAAAGCGGACATGAACCGGCTGTCCCCGGTCATCCGCAATGCCTGGGCGACTTTTGGGGAGCTGAACGATCAGGCGCTGGATCTGATTGCCGGGATGCACCCCGACGAAGACGTGAACGAAGTGGTTCTATCCGAGCTTGCCTTCGACAAGGACGGCACGTTTCGGCTAGGGTATGATGCAGGCGATACGCCGGCCGGACAACTATACGTATACGTCCTGTTTCATGACAAGCTTGAAATGAACGGGGATCTCGTTTATGAAACGTATTAACCTGCGAAAGGGCTGTTATATCTGATGAAAGATGACAAAATCGTATACGGGTCGATCGACGAATACATTTCGAGCTGTGCTCCGGAGGTCCAGGAAACTCTGCAGACATTAAGGCGTGTGATTCAGGAAACAGCCCCGGAAGCCAAGGAAAAAATCAGCTACCAGATGCCAACCTTCGACCTCCACGGGAACCTGGTGCATTTTGCTGCATTCAAGAAACATATCGGCTTTTACCCCGCGCCCAGCGGGATCGAGGCGTTCCAAGATGAGCTGAAGGTATATCATACGTCCAAGGGCACCCTGCAATTTCCGATCGATCAGCCGCTGCCTTATGACCTGATACGCCGAATCGTCCAATATCGGGTTCAGCAAAACCTGGAGAAGGCAGAAAGCAAAGCGAAAAAGAGGAGGTAAGCGGAGTGCTCGGGAGGGGAAGGCAGCCTCGCTGCCTTCTTTTATCTTATAGATTTTTCTTCATATAGTAATGGGTATGCCGCCCGGCGTTCTCGATTTTGCCATACACTTCGTAACCCTGCTTGAGGTAAAAATCCAAGGCTTGAAAGCTCAGCGTATCCAATTTAACGAATTCGCATTGCTTCTCCTTTGCGATGTTTTCGGCCTTGTTTAACAGCTTGGCACCGTACCCCGATTGACGGAAGGGTTCATCCACGAACAAATAGTGGATCTCCAGCCAGTTCCAGCATATTTCACCAACGACCCCGCCCAAAATCTGACCGTCCTCCTTCCTTAACAACAAGTTGATTTCCTGGTAACGGCCTTTTAAATCGTCAGGGAAATGCTTCAGATTATACGCTATCATGTGGTTTCTTACGTAATGTTTGTCCACGCTATTGGTTTCATTCGATTCGTTCGTGAAATAGATATTCATATGTTTTACTCCTTTACTCCTTCTGGTATGCCGAATGCGAGGGGTTTGCTGGATTCGAATACAGTTATGCTAGCAATCATCCTCAACATACCATATCTATAGCATGTACCGACGGTAAAAAATCCTTTTAACAGAATGTAACCGTGAGGAAGCGGGGTGACTATGCTATACTGTCAGTGTTATTTTATCCGTTTCATCTAAGGGAGGATTGTCCTGACATGTGCTGCATCGCATTCATACGTATTCGTTAATGAGGGTACAGAACATCTAGATCCATCCATTTTCATGTAAAAATGCGAAGGATTATTTGTGCTGTGCCTTTTTCATTACTATACGAATGAATGAGGTGCTTTTTTGTGTCCAAATATCATAAAACCCATCGTGAAAAGCTGAAGAAACCGTCCAACTTTTCCGCGCAGCATCTATTAATCAGCAAAAGGCTGATTCATGATATGATCGACTTGGCCCGGATTCGCCCCACCGATACCGTTCTTGATATCGGAGCGGGTACAGGGGCGTTAACGTTTCCGCTTGCAGAGAAAGCGGCACACGTGCTCGCAATCGAGACGGATCCGGCATTTGTGGATAAATTGCTGGGCAAGATGAAAGATAGAAACAACATTCGCGTCAAGCAGTCTGATTTCCTGGAAATCTCGCTGCCGAGAAATCCATTTGCCGTCGTGGCCAATATTCCGTATTCGATCACTACCCCGATCATGGGGAAGCTTTTGGAGTGCCGCGGACTTCCTCTGCAGCGAGCCGTACTGCTTGTGGAGATGGGGGCAGCCAAACGTTTTACGGCCGTTCCCATTCAAGATCCGCGAATTCTCAGCTGGAGGATGCAGTATGACATTCGGCTCGTGCGGACCGTTTCGCCCCGTCATTTTGCGCCGCCTCCCCAAGTGGATTCAGCCATTCTGACCATTCACCGGAGGAAGAAGCCGTTCATTGCCGCTCCGCATCAGCCCAAGTTTACGGCGCTGGCCGCCTATGGGCTGCGGGATGCCCGCCTGCCGTTATTTGCGGCTCTATCGGGCGTGTTTACGCCTCCCCAGATGGCGAAGCTCGTTAACGTGCTGAGAGTGGATCGAGAGCTCCCCATCGGTCGGCTGAACGAAGAGCAGTGGGGGACCGTCTTTCATACGATGCTCCAGCATGTGTCGGCGAATCGCTGGCCGAAGCTTCGCAAGGGCGCCGGTAGCAAGTCCAAGAAAAGAAAGCGACTTTGAAGCGTTAGCCAACACTCCGAATCCTCGCTTTTTGAAAAAAATCGCGAAATCCTCTTGACCCTGACACTAGTGTCAGGGTTTACAATGAAATCGAATCGTTCGTCCAGGAGGTGTGAAAGCATGAAAATCGGAGAACTCGCGGCCCGTACCGGCGTCAGCATTCGTTCGCTGCGGTACTACGAGCAGCAAGGATTGCTGACGCCGGTCCGAAACGAGAACGGTTATCGGGAATATTCGATGCTTGCGGAAGAGCAGGTGCGTACCATCCAGTTATATCTCAACCTTGGATTGACCACCGAGCAGATCGCCGGTTTCCTGCATTGCGTCCTGAAAAACAAAGAGGCGTTTTGCGCGGAGGTGTTCCCGATTTTTCGTCAAAAAATCGCAGAGATCGAAGCGCAGATTCACCAGCTGAATCATATCAAGATGAATCTGGAGGAACGCATGCAATCGATTCTGGATGAACGGGAATCGGAGGAAGCGGAGGAATGAAAATGAGTTTACCACGATTAGACGCAGGGAGCTTTCAAAGCGCGATTAACCACGACGGGGTCACGCTTGTTGAATTCGGAGCCACATGGTGCCCGCCCTGCAAAGTGCTGCTCCCCATTCTGGAAGAGCTGAGCCGTGAGGAGGCGGGGCGTCTGGACATCTATCAGGTGGATTGTGACGAATCCCCCGAGCTTGCCGCCCAATTCGGCATCATGTCCATGCCGACGGTGATTGTGTTTCATAACGGAGAACCGGCAGATAAATTGATAGGGCTCCGGCCAAAAAGTGTATACCAAGCGGCGCTGGGCCGTTATGTATCATAAAATGAATGAATAGAGAAAACGCCTCTGATGTCGTGATGTCAGGGGCGTTTTCTTCTATAGTAGAGGGCATTACGCCCTGCGTATCGAACTCTAATATATGGAAGATGTATGGATGTAACCTGTTTAAAGGAGATACTTTCAATGAGATCAAGAAGGAAAATCGTTTCTCTTATGGCCATCATCGTATTTAGCTGTCTAGCCATGAGCTTGGTCGACGCGGTGATCCGTCCGGATTACGCCGTCAAATCCGCCATCAAAATCATCCTCTTTCTGACATTGCCGATTGGCTACGCCATCATCGCCGGTGGGGTGCCGTTTCGCAGGCTGTTCGCTTTCGAGAGAAGGGGTCTCCTAACCTCCCTGCTGCTGGGATTCGGCGTATTCGCCTTCATACTGGGTGCTTATTTTGGGCTGGGGCCTTTATTCGACTTTACCAAGGTAACAGGGGCACTGGAGGATAATATGGGAGTCAATGCAGGCAATTTTGTATTTGTCGCCCTTTACATATCCATCGTGAATTCATTGCTGGAAGAGTTCTTTTTCCGCGGCTTTGCTTTTTTTACGCTGAAGGAGCAGGTCGGGCGCAGATTTGCTTATGTATTCAGTGCCGGGGCTTTTGCCGTGTATCATGTTGCGATGATGTCCAGCTGGTTCTCGATAGGATTGTTCCTCTTGTTAATCGCGGGACTGGTTGTCGCGGGCCTGTTGTTTAACTGGCTGAATGAGCGAAACGGCAATATTTACGCGTCCTGGATGGTGCATATGTTTGCCAATTTTGCGATCAACGCGATCGGTTTGATGCTGTTCGGGATAATTTGAGTGTGGGTTTCGGGTTCAGACCGATATGGGGGGAGCAGACGCTCCGTTAACCGTTGCCGATAGGGCCGATACGGCGGTATGGCTGGCGACGATGGAGGATGATGAACCCAGCGGGAATTTTTTTCGTGAACGGCAACGAATCGCTTGGTAATGCGGAGGATATTTCTGCTAACAAGGGATAACATCTATCGTATGGTATACCGATGACTCTACTAATGATTAGCAATAAAAAATTACTCTAAAAAAACGCCTATTTTGACGACGCTGATGTATAATAAGCGGTATCAGGAGGTGCAGAGTATGAGTGATATCAACATTTTCGGCCATCAAGCTCTGTTTGAACATGTCTACAAAAGTGCTCCAATTGGCATTGCCCTGGTTACGATCGAAGGAAGCTGGATCAGCGTAAATCCTGCGGCGTGCAAAATGTTTGGCTACACGGACGAAGAATTAATGGCACAGCCGGCAACCGATTATATTTATTCTGAATGCATTAACAATAAAGACAAGCTGTTACAATCTCTGGATGAAGAGTCCTCAACCATTTCGATGGAGAAACAATTTGTACATAAGGATGGCAATGTCATTTGGGCATCCATGCATGTTTCTCTGGTTCGCGACGATCAGGATCAAACCCCCTTGTTCTTCATCTCGCAAATTGTTGATATTACCGACAGCAAGGTAGCCGAGCAGAGACTCCAGGAGAGTATTGAGCGATACACCTCGCTGAAGAAGTATAACCATGATGCGATTATTTCCTTCAATCTGGAAGGAAGGATTATAAACGGAAACCAGATGGCGGAGCAGCTGACGGGATTTAAGATCCCGGAGTTAATCGGAACCAAAATCTCAAATTTGATCGGCGAACGCAATCTTGCCCGCGTGCTCTCCTTTTCACCCGATTATGTTGCCGTCGAGAAGGAAATCAACTGCATCCATCACAAGGGCGGTCATCAGGTCGAAGTGCTCGCAACGCTGGCACCCATTGTGATTTCAGGCAAGAATGTGGGTTTCTACATTATAGCCAAGGATATGACGGAACAGAAAAGGCTTATCATCGAGAAAGAAGCAGCCGAGAAGACAAATAACGCCAAAAGCGAGTTTTTGGCGATGATGAGCCATGAGATCCGGACGCCGATGAACGGCGTAATCGGGATGACGGATTTGATACTGGATACCGAGCTTGATGAGGAGCAGCGCGAGTACGTACAGATCATCAAGAAGAGCGGGACAACCCTGCTGAACATCATTAATGATATTTTGGATTTCTCGAAGATCGAATCGGGCCGAACGGAGCTGGTAGAGGAAACATTCAGCTTAAGAACGGCCCTGTCCGAGACTTTGAATATGATTCTCCCGAAGGCGCTGGACAAAAATATTGAGGTGACCACCTCTGTAGCGTCCGATGTGCCGAATCAAGTATATGGAGATGTGACGAAGCTGCGCCAGGTATTGATGAACCTGCTGAGCAATGCCATTAAATTTACCCCGAACGGTGCCGTTTCGATCTCGGTTCAGCGTGTTAGGGACCAGGCTAACTCGGCGCTCATTCAATTCTCCGTTACGGATACGGGCATAGGGGTGCCTAACGAGAAGGTTGCGCAGCTGTTCGAACCCTTCTATCAGGTGGATCATTATATGACACGGCAGGTGGAAGGAACGGGACTCGGGCTGGCCATATGCAAAAAACTCGTTCAGTTGATGGGCGGGGATATCTGGTATGAGCGAAATCCGAATCAGCAGGGGTCCGTCTTTACGTTTACGGTCGATTTTTCGTTTAGTGCTAACGCGAGCAACATGCCGGAGGCCGGGACGGTTCACGAGAATTACTCTGACGGCAGCGATCTGAAAATTCTGATTGCTGAGGATAATGAGGTGAACCAATTAGTCCTCAAGAAAATGATTGAGAAGCTGGGGTACAATTCGACTACCGTTCTGAATGGGCTCGAGGCGGTAGAGGCCTTTAAGCGATATCCGTATGATATGGTGTTCATGGATATACAGATGCCCTTCATGGATGGCATGGAAGCGGTCCAGCTCATTAAGGAATCGGCCCCGTCCGATCATCAACCTTATATCGTGGCCGTGACGGCACATGCAATCAAGGGGGATCGCGAGAAATATTTAGGAATGGGCATGGATGAGTATGTAAGCAAGCCTGTCAGCTTGAATGTCATCTCGGCCATTATTGATAAGTTTCTGGCAGAACGAAATATTGTGCAAGCCTAGATAGACAAAAGCTCAAGTGATCTCACTTGAGCTTTTGTTATTCCCATGCAACATAACCTATGAGGTGGTACCTGTCACGCTGCTGCCGTTCTTGGTTAGGTTGTAGGTGATGACTTCGCCGCTCCAGAAATGAAACTTCAGGATGACTTCTCCGTCTCTGACCTCGTTAAAAAAGACAGGTTTAAGCTTGATTTCATGGCTGGCGTAGGATGGGGAAAACGTGTATTCAAATTCCTTGAAGGAGGTCCAGTCCTGCGGCCCTGCATTGCCTCCCGATGCGTAAACAGCCTCCATCGTGGCCAGCTGATCCCCGTTAAACGTCGCGGGAATGCTGAACGAATCAGTGGTTCCCTGCGTGCTGCGCAGCACAGGCGTATCATGATAAACAACCCTGAAGTTCCAGTCCGCGCCTCGGTTGAACATGGCCGTCAGTACGGCATTCACTCCGAATTGTCCGGATGAGGTCAGCCTGGACAGCAGGCTGGATGTAAACGTAATCGTATTTCCGTTCAGCGTATAATCCTGCCCGGCGACTAACCGCTGTCCGTTTGAGCGGATTTCGGTCAGTGCGTTGCCGTTCAAGTTCAATGGGATGCTATGATCCAGGACAGCCGCTCCTTTTTTCACAAAAATCAGATCGGTATCAGCCGTGGAAGAACGTCCGCTCCAACCTGCCTTCATGATGTTGTACAGCTCCGGATCGGACCAGGTAAAGGCGGTTCGCTTAAAGTGCTGGCCGTTGTCCCATAACATATGGGTAATGTTCTTCTGTTTGAGATAATAGGTTAGATATTCGAAGAACTTCAGTTTCTCGCCCTGCTCAATGACCCCTGTGCTTTGATCGAAGCCAAGCAGCCCGTATTCGCCAAGGATAACGGGAATCCCTCTAGCGATAAAGGTGTCATATACATGGTTGAACGTCTGATCGATATCGTTTCGGGTATCCGTCTCAAAACGGGTATACCCCGCGATGTTCACGCTGAACGGCCAAAACCCATAATAATGGACGGTGGCGATGAGATTGGCATCATTCAGCTTGGTCATGGTGTTGTAAAGCTCGTTCATTCTAGCTTGAGTAGGGGATGCCTCAAGGGTAGAGAGCACAAGCGGCCGGGTTGCGTTGCGTGCTCCAGATCCGCGGACGATCCGATGGAACGACGTTTGAAGTTCATCCAGCATCTGAAAGGCTTTGGACTCGTCGGTGGTCCCGCCATCCGAGAAGCGGGGTTCATTGACGCTTTCAAACATCAGCTTGTTCGAATGGGTGCGGAAGCGCTGGGCAACTTGAGTCCATACGGCGTTGTACTTGGCAACGACTTCGTTGCGGTTGTTCTCCATATGGCTGATCCACAGCCACGAATCGTGATGGACATTGATCATGACGTACAGATCGGCGTCCAGCGCCCAATCGACAACCTCCTCGACCCGGTCCATGTAAGAGGCGTCGATTGCATAACTCGGTGCACTGCCGATGTGATGGTTCCAGGTTACCGGAATGCGGATGCTCTTATATCCCTGTGCCGCAATTTGGTCGATCAGCGCTTTGGTGATGCGCGGATTTCCCCATGCCGTCTCGTCAGCTCCCACGGCATCCAGCGAATTACCCAGGTTCCAGCCGGGCTGCATATCATTGACGTAGGCTTGGAGATTTTTCTTTGGATGCTTTGGATGTTCGTGTTTCGCTGCGGATGCGTATGAAGGGAACAATGAGATGACCAGAGAAACGATGAGAGCCAAGGAACAGATGGATTTCTTATTGAGGTTTATCATTAGCATCTCCTTTGTCATGAAGTTGTGAAGCGGTATTTTCACTAGATTCATTCAATAACCGTTATCCGTTGTTGAGGACCTAGATGCAACATTGGCTTTTAAGGTCAGGATTCACCTCCAAACGATATTTTTGAAAGCGCTTTCTGATAATAAATTATCATATTTTTCCATGGGGAAGTACCCGGATAATTCATCTTAAAATCATGTGGAAATTAGTTATGAGATGCAAGAAAGAGTTCTAATATGGGGGCTTGATGGAAGAAGCGGATAAAAAAGCTGCTCCTCCTGTCAAATTTGACAGGAGGAACAGCTTTCTTGGGACTGAAGCGTTTTGAAGTATGATGGGGAACTTCTACACTATAACTCGAATATTACGGAGTTTTTATAGGTAATTTCAAGGTATTAGATGGTTTAGAGAGCAGAGTAGTTGTCTGCACACTTGTTTGATTTTTTAATTCCGATAATACAAATACACCGTACTCCGTATCATTTTGAATAACTAGATTTAGCGTATCGATGTCGATAATTTCTGAGATGTTTTTTCCCATTGGTGTTATCGTTGCTTTAGCATCTTCTATCGCAGCAGCTATCGTTGCTTTTGGAAGATCGAAGTTTTTGATTTCTTCTTTTGGCACAAACAACAATCGATAATGTTTGATGTTTGCCTCGTTGATCGCTTTCGTGAAATCAACTTGAAGCTTCCCGTCTTTATTCAAACTGGCTTTAACGGCCGAAGCTTGAAATGGGGCGGGTATGGTGAAGTTTTCGGATGCTGGAGATAAGCCGTTAGATTTTTGCGTTTTCCCATCCGCAACGACTAGAATGTAAACTTTATATTCCTTACCCTCAGAAATGGCAATATTGTTCACGTCTTTTGAGCTGGTTAATTTTTGCACTATTTCGCCTGCTTTAGGGTCAACTACAGTGTAAAGATTGTTATCCTTTATTCCTTCTGCTCCTTTTATTTCCAAGGTTTTATCCGAAGGAACAACCATAATCCGATATTCATTAATCCCTGTAGTTGTTCCCGTGAACTTGACGGCAACATCACTGGCATTACCATTTCCGCTTACAATTTCTGCTTTCACAGTGGAGGGAATCTCCAGAGCTGTTTTGTTTTCCAATGTTACTGAATTGGAAGCTTTTGAGAGCGTGTTTTTAATATTCTTATTGTTGCTAACAGATAAAACAAATACACGGTATGTTTGTTGATTAGCAATTTGTTTTCCGAATGCATCTAGGGTACCGTCTATAAGATTGCCATCATAGTTAGCACCAGGAAAGACGGTAAAGTAGCTTTCTGCTGGGAGTCCATTAGCAATATCTAGATTGAATTTGCTCAAGTCTGATTCATTTACAACGATTATTCGGTATTCACTAATGTTTTGTTCGTTTGCAGATTTAGTGAAGGATACTTTCAGGTCACTAGCGTTGCCTTCTTCACCAGCATCTTTCACTCGAACATTATTTGCTTCTCCTACCTGACTTACTCCTTGCAACTTGATTTCGTCGGATGGAGCGGAAAGAGCATCGCTGTAATTAGAGGATCTGTTGCTTACCGATAAGACATACACGCGATAGCCTTGATCATTCCGAATCAGCTCACCGTCTGTGTCTCGGGCATTAGCGCCTAAATTTTGACTATAATTGTTCGCTTTAGTCACTTTAGTGTAATAATCGTTTGATTGAGCTTGGGATAATGTCAGACTCTTGGATGATTTGACCGCAAAAATGCGATAATGATCAATATTACCTTCTCCGCTGGCATGGGAGAAAGTTACTTTCAGATCACTTCCGTTGCCTTCATTGCCGTCATCCGCTACTGTAACGTTTGTAGCCTTACCAACTTCAGTCACGCCTTGAATCGTTACGTCACGAGAGACGGATGAAAGTGCTCTGCCGTTATTCGAGTAGCCTACCGACAAGACATACACCCGGTAGCTTGAACCTCTTTGAATGAGATCCCCATCAGAATCCTTGGTCGTGTTGGTCAAATCTCGAGTGATAGTGCCGCCGGTTTTGTAAACCGTGATGTAATTCTTGTTGTCATAAGCTTGGGACACAGTCAGGTTCTTAGAGGACTTCACAACGAGAATCCGGTAATGGTCAATGAAATTTTCGCCATTTGCAGGGTTGAAAGAGACTCTCAGGTCGCTTCCGTTACCATTATTGCCGATAATGGACAAGGTTGGCGTGGAAACAGGGTTTACATTGCCCTGATTGTTGTTTCCAAGCGTAATCGATGAGTAATTGGATAATGCATTGTTATTGCCCGAATATCCTACCGACAGGACATATACGCGATAGCTGATGCCATTGCGAATCAGCTCTCCATCGATATCACGGCTGTTGGAATTCAAGGTTTGAGTAATGCTGTTACTGCTGTTGTTCTTATTGATTTGAGTGTAATTATTGCTGTTGTTTAAGTTGTTGGCTCTGTACAGATCGAAATAACTATCGGATGATTTTACAACGAATACTTGGTAATAGCTGATGTTAGAACGATCCGACGGCTGGGTGAATGACACCTGCAAGTCGCGTCCGTCATTGTAGTTGTTTACGTCAGTGACGGACAGATTGGTGACTGCGCCCAGATTGGTGCTGGAACTCAAGATAATGGAGCTCGATGGAGCGGACAACACGTTATTATTGGAGTTATTGTTGTCCACGGCCATGACGAATACGCGATAGTACACACCGTTACGAATTGTTGCTCCGTCTATGTCTCTGGCACCGGACGCCAACGTCAAGTTGTTGATGTTATTCCCGGTTTTGTTGACTTGGGTGTAGTTGTAGCTGGAGACAGCATTGGCTTTGCTCAAGTTGAAGCTGCTGTAATTGCTGTCCTTTACGACAAACACGCGATAAGAGTGAATGTTGGATTCGTTGGATACCTTGTTAAAGCTTACGCGAAGATCGCGGCCATCACCATAATCGCTGATATCCGTTACCTGCGTAATGGATGGGACCGTTGCATTGCCTGTGCTGAGGGTGATGGAAGCCGAACCTGAGGACAGGTTGCTTGCAAGCACGTTCTCATTGCTGCTCACAGACTGGACGAACACGGTGTAAGCGACTCCGCTGCGGATGAGCTCGTTTGAAGTATCGCGAGCAGAAGAACTCAGCGTCGTGGACAGCGTTGTATTCGTCGTACTGGTTTTGCTCACCGTCGTATAATTCTGGCTAGCTACAGACTTAGCTGCTGCCAAGTTGAAGTTAGCCGCATCCTTCGTTTTCACCACGAACACGCGATAGTTGGTTACATTGCTCTCGTTCTGGGCGCGCGTGAAGCTGACCTGAAGATCACGGCCATCGCCGTAGTCGCTCACATCGCTCGCTTTTACGTTGGTTGCTCCGTTCACCGAATTGGTGTTGGTCAGCGTCAACGACGGGGAAGCCGAGGAAAGGGCATACGTGCCGCCTGTTTTGCTGACTGCCAATACATAAGCTTTATAAGCCTGGTTATCGCGGATAAGGTCACCGTCCACATCCTTTGAGCCGGATGTAAGGGTCAGCGTCGGATCCGAGCCGGACGGATATACCGTGGCGTAAGCAGCGGAGGATACGCGCTGTGCCTCGGTTTGGTTCAATGTCTTGGACTGCTTTACAATCATGACGCGGTAATGCGAGATTAAAGGTTCGGTCGACGATTTGGAGAAGCTGACCTGCAAATCACGGCCGTCTCCGGCATTGCCGATATCCCGAAGAGTCACATAATTCACCGGCACGATGCCAGTAGTATTTCCACCGCCGCCGGAATTGTTCGTCGTGGTGACGGTAACGGTTTTCGTTTTGGAATTCCAGCCGATTTTTTGGCCAAGGGCTTCGCTTACGAAGCGGACCGGCACCATGGTGTTGCCTTTTAAGTTCTTCGCCGGTACATCCAGCGCTACCGTCTTGTTATTGATGGTGGCCGTTTTGGAGTTGATTTTTAGGATGACGGTTGTGCCATCCTTGACCGCCGTGACGGTTTTCGTCTTTTGATTCCATTTGACCGATGCGTCCAAGGCTTCGAAGATGGATCGCATCGGAAGCATGACGCGCCCCTGGATCATGACAGGCGCTTGAGGCGTATACAGCTTGACGCCGTCAATCAAGACGCTGATGTTCACTGCCGCTTGGGCCTGCGATTGGAATGTCATGGGGATTAACAGTATAGCTGCTAGCAAGGCAGTCCATATTCTTTTCACACACTCAACCTCCTGAATTTGCTTTGTTATTATTTTCCTCTACAATATGACGCATTCGTTCATAATAAAGTTTCAACTATTACATCGGCATTCCGAAAATATTTTTTAGTACCAGATCATAAATAAGGGAAGAAACAGCAAATATTTGCTGTTTCTTCCCTCGTTATTGTTGATCAATATTGGGTAATGGGTTCGGTGCCGCCTGCGATCGACCGTGTTACCGCATCATAGATATTCGGCGGGTGCTCGGCGATTCGGTGGCACAAGTACAGGAACCACTCCTCGCCGTATGTCAGGTAGATTCGGACGGGGAAGCCGTCCTCCTTCAGTTGCTTGGCAAGGTCCGTTCGTATGCCATACAGCACTTCAATTTCGACGGCTGCGCGGCGATACACTTCGTTGCGGGTCATATGCCACAGGATAGGTTCATCATGAGTGGCGACCGATACCGGCCTGCCTGCCTGAACGCATAAATCCACCATTTGAATATACCTGGTGGTAAGCGTCTCGGAACGAGGAATATAGTGTCCCTCTTGTTCCTGATAGGCGCCTTTTACGATGCGGATCGTGCCGGAACCGTAGGCAAGAATTTGTTCGAGATCTTCCAGGGTTCGGGGGAGCTGGGCTTGCAGCGTGATGCCGACATTCGTGAACCGGGCCGATATTTTGCGATGCAGCGCAAGGATGGCATCCGTTTTGGCGGACTCCTCCATGCTGATGACCAGCTCTAAATCGGCCGCCTCCGCTTGGCTGGCAAGCCCTTCAAGATGCCGGTAAGCCAAATTCTCGTCTACCGATAATCCGATATGGGACAGGTCGAGCGAAATACGGGTGCCCGGCCGGCCTTTCGAACAGGCTTCGATTAGCCGGGAGAACTCCAGGAAAGCCTGCGTACATTCGGCTTCGGTCAGGGTGTTCTCCCCGATATATTCCAGCGAAGTCCGATAACCTCGGGCATCCAGTGCATCCCGGCAGAACAAACCTCGCTCCAGCACGTCTCCCGCGACAAAACGCTCCGCTGCACGCAGCAGGTTCGGATACCATTCGGCGGATTGCCGGACGTATTGTTTGAGCTGCAGGTTACGGGCAACTGACTTCAGAGCGTCGGCAAAAGCCTGTTCAGATAAAGAATCGTTCAAGTGAAACACCTCGCAACATTGGGATCTTCATGATTCTATCAGCGTCTGCGCGAGGCGGTATTGTATAAAATTGCGGTTGGTTTAAGATGACGCTGCTTTCGCATACCGAAGAGGCGTTGTCCCCACGCACCCGGCAAAAGCTCTCGTGAAATGGCTCTGATCGTAAAACCCGGACTCGGCAGCAACGTCTGCGCTGGTCTTCCCCTGTAACAGCTGCTCTTTCGCATAATTGATGCGCAATAAATTTTGGTAGGCATGCGGAGCAAGATGATAGGTTTCCGTAAACATCCGAATGAGGTGGAATTTGCTGATCCCGGATATGTCCTGCAGGGTATCGAGTGTAATGCGGTCTTTGTAATGATGATCCAAATACTTCTTCGCTCGCAGCATAGCCGGGGATTCAGGCACATTGCCGCCAGGCACCGAGGCGCTTTCCTCCTGAAGCAGGCCCGTTTCCCGCATTAATGTCATCAGCATGGATTCAATCTCCAATGGAGTGGCATTTTGCTGAAGCCCTGTTCTGCAGGAATGAATCAAATTTCGGGCGTTTCCCGGCAGACCATACGCGGGTAGCCCCTTGCTCAATGAGACCAATGGAGATTTCTTCGTGAAAATGCTTTTTGTAGGCCAGATGATCCAAAGCATCGCATTGTTTGATTTCCAAAAACGGCAGATCAGGGTCGCGTAAAAATAAAATATCGGGCATTTCCGTCATTCCTCCTTCTTGGCTGGGGCATTTCCGTATCACCGTGTTAAAACCGGACATCAATAGCTACATTATAAAGAAGGTGATATGTTTGTTCAAAGACGGCGTAAGCCTATTATATAACTTTACGGGAATATAACTGTATGGTAATATAATAAACATGTTGAACGATAACCTTTTTGAAGTATTGGCAGAGCCGAACCGTAGGACGATATTGGACTACCTGCGCGGGAAAGAGTGTACGGTCGGGGAGATTGTAGATCTCATGCAGCTCAGCCAACCTGGCGTGTCCAAACATCTGCGTATTTTGCGGGATGCAGGCCTTGTCTCGCTGCGCAAAGAAGCACAGAGGCATGTGTACAGCCTGAATGCCAAGCCTCTGGAGGAGATCCACGACTGGCTGGAGCCTTATCGGCAGTTCTGGACGAACAAGCTGGATGATCTGGAGAGGCTGCTGGATGAGGATGAAGCTCCGTAATCATCCTAAGGCGCCAGATTGGATGAACCATTTTTGAATCAACATTCCATGAGGAGGATGAGTGATGCTGGCTGTTGTACAGCAAGACGAGTTCGGAACGACCGTCCGATATGAACGCCGCCTGAAACATTCGGTTGAGAAGGTGTGGTCCTATCTAACGGATAATGACAAGCTGAAGCAGTGGTTTTCGGAGCTGAAGGTGGAGGATTTGCGCCAAGGCGGGAGAATTACCTTTGACATGCAGGACGGAACGTTCGAAGAGTTTGAGATTACGGACTATCGGGAGTTATCGGTACTGGAGTATACGTGGGGAGAGGACCGGGTGCGTTTTGAGCTGCATCCCGAAGCCGAAGGTTGCCGTCTGGTGTTGATCGAGACGATAACGAACATCACGGATCATACGCCGAAGGATATTGCCGGTTGGGACGTATGCCTGGACGTCATGGAGGCACTGCTGGATGGCAGGACGCTTGAATCGCGCAAAGACGCCTGGTCCGAAAAATACGAGCAATACGTTCACGTATTTGAACAATTGCCCCGAGCATAAATTTTGCTCCTTTCCAGCATGCAAACATGCGGGGTTGGAGCTTTTTTTATTGGAAGAAGGATAAATTCCATCTATAATCGGGTGAGGGATATATTCCCATATGGACTACCGTCTGGGTGGAGGGATCAAAATGCCGGATTACAAGGTAAACATCTTGCAGCTTAGAGAAGATAACTATCATAACGGGCTTAGGCTGGGCCGCAGCCTGCGAAATCAGCCCATATTGAAAGCTTTCGAAGCGGCCACCAAACCGGAGATCGACATGGAGCAGCTGAAGAGCATCTATAACGAGTTTGCCCCGCAGCTGCTAACGGAGCTTGAAGGACTGGCAGAAGGTTTGGAAATGTCCTTTCCCAAAACCGCGGCGCTTCTGGGCGGATACGACGTCCCGAAAATCGCGGCCATGGGCTGCTCGGCGATGATCACGGCTTCGTATTACGTAAGAAATTACGATTTTACGCCTGCGTTGTACGATGGTTATTTTACTGTGGCTCAAGCCGATCAAGGCCTGGCGACCGCGGGCTATAATTTGCAGGCCATAGGCAGGCATGACGGGGTGAATGAGCAAGGGCTTGCCGCCGGGCTGCATTTTGTCAGCTTTGACGGATACCGGACGGGACTGTCGCCTTGGGTCGGCGTTCGGATGATACTGGAATCGTGCGGAACGGCAGAAGAAGCGTCTTATATGCTGCGCCATATTCCCCATGCGGCTTGTTATAACTTTTCAATAGGAGATGCACAGGGCAACATGGCCGTTGTCGAGGCAAGCCCGGACCAAGTGATTTCCCGTGCGGGCGGGGAGGCGGCAATTGCCTGCGTTAACCATTATGAGGCGTTGACGGGCAAAAACAGGCCTGCCATCGAGCATTCCCTGCGGCGTAAACGTTACCTCGACAGCCTGGATGCGGAACGGTTAACCCAAACCGAGGCTTTCGGTTTGTTTAAGGATCCAAAATCCCCGTTGTTTTTTACGGATTATGACGATTTGTTCGGAACGCTGCATACCTTTTCGTACGCCTTCGAAGATGGAAGGGTCATGACCTCGCTTGCTCAGGGCGGCGTGCTTGATTTTTCGTTCAGGGAGTGGATCCGGGGCCAAGATATCCCCGAAGCGGCGTTGACGGGACATATCGATGGATATCAGGACGGACAGCGTGTTTAAAGCTCGGGCAGCAGGATTGCGCATGGGTGCAATCGCGGTGTTGTTAGTCCTCCTGTTGCTTTGTGCGGGAAAAGCCGATGAAGATATGACGCTTCATAACGAGATCAACATTCCTTTTTTATATCGATTGCTAATGTCGTATGCCCCGGATTCATATACAGTAGAAAGCCAATACGGCAAACCGGATATCGTAAGAAAAGAACGGGACTATACGTATGAAATTCACGAAATGGCGGATGGCAGCAAGCTGGTTTCGTTCTTTTATCCCCGAGGCGGACATCTCACGGATCAATGGCGGCTTAGCCGACTCCCGGAACGGAGCGAGTTTGAAGTTTTGGTTCCAGGAGAAGCCCATGCTCAAGATGTCAAACGGATCGATCCCTATTTTAAGCTCATGACCGACGCGACCCATGAGACGGGAACCAGCGAGCATCGTCTCCGGGATACCGGATTGGCAACGATTCAATACAAGCACGCGGGGGGCAGATGGATCGTGGATTCGATCGGGTACACGGCTCAGGACCCTTCCGGTTTCGTAACGAAGCTTCGTGCGGAGGACCGGGCGATCTTCTGGAAATCATAGGATGTTGATCATGGCTTTATTATGAGCGCTTCTTCCGGGTGAAGGAGCGTTTTTTGTGCCGTTCGTGCATGCCGAATTTGGAACATTCTGTGACTTAGCCGTCTGGGGCGGTTCAGCGTTTTCATTGGCGGATTTGTTTATGCTACACTGGTTTTAAGGATGGATTCACGGATCAGGACAAGCGAAACAAGTGAATCTAACAACGAAGAACACGCAAATAGAATAGTCCGCTGAACAGGTTTAGGCAGACGCCGTATAGACATTAACCATCCTGCAGCTGACGCGCTTATAGACCGCTTGGGTTACCTAATTTTCTACATAACGTTCCAGGCCGAAACGGCAACGATGAGTTGGGAGTGGAGTGACATGGCTTTTGTGAGCATTAAGGATGGATATAAGCGCTATCGGATGGGCGAGACCACCATTGTAGCCAACGACGGAATCAACCTGGAGATCGAAAAGGGCGAGTTCGCGATTATCGTCGGTCCCAGCGGGGCAGGAAAATCCACGGTGCTGAACATATTGGGCGGCATGGACACCGCCGATGAGGGGCAAGTGGTGGTGGATGGAACGGACATAGCCAAGTTCAACAGCAAGGAGCTGACGGGATATCGGCGCAATGACGTCGGATTTGTGTTCCAATTTTACAACCTGGTTCCCAATCTGACGACAAAAGAAAACGTGGAATTAGCCTCGCAGATTTCGCCCCGAGCTCTGGATGCGGAACAAGTGCTGCGGGATGTCGGCCTGGAGCAGCGCCTGAACAATTTTCCGGCACAGCTGTCCGGCGGCGAACAGCAGCGGGTGGCGATTGCCAGGGCGCTTGCCAAGCAGCCGAAGCTGCTTCTCTGCGATGAACCCACGGGTGCGCTTGATTACCATACCGGGAAGCAGGTGCTCAAGCTGCTCCAGGATACCTGCCGCCACACGGGAACGACCGTTATCGTCATTACGCATAATTCTGCCCTGGCACCGATGGCCGATCGCATCATCGAGATCAACAATGCCAAGGTTCGGAAGACGGTGGTGAATCCGAATCCCGTTTCCGTAGACAGCATTGAGTGGTAGGGAGACATAGATGATGATGAAGAAAGCGTTATGGACTGATATTTTCCGGGAAATATCGCGGACGAAGGCACGGTTTCTGTCCATTTTTGCGATTATTATGCTCGGCGTCGGCTTTTTCGCGGGGATCAAGGCCACCGGGCCTGATATGCTGGATACGGCGGATCACTACTATATGGATTTAAAACTGATGGACCTTAAGGTTCAATCGTCCTTGGGGCTCGAACCAAGCGATATTGAGAAGCTGAAACGGGTTGCCGGCGTGGATGCGGTTCAACCGGGGTACAGCGCGGACGTATTTCTCGGCGACAGCGGGCGGATCGCGAAGGTGCTCTCCTATGACCCAGGAAATAATCTGAATCAATATGTGCTTACAGAGGGGCGGATGCCAGAGGCAGCAGGCGACATCGTCATCGATGCAGGAGAGAGAGGAAACGAATTTAAATTGGGGGATCAGGTCACCTTTACCAATCCGGATCAGGAAGTGGATTTAGGGGAAACGTTTGATCATCTGACGTATACAGTCGTGGGAAGAGCGAAAAGCCCGCTGTTCATAAGCAGCATGAGCCGGGGAACGAGCGGCATCGGCAAAGGGACGGCGGATGTGTTTGCCGTTATTCCGGAGAAGGATTTTAAACTGCCTGTTTATACGGAAGTCTACTTGACCTTTCAAGACACGGCGGAACCTGCTCCTTATACAGCCGAGTATGACGAGAAAATCAGCCGGCACAAAGAAGCGGTTGAACTGGCGCTGCAGGCCATGCCGCAGGAGCGGCTGGCTGAAATCCGTGCAGAAGGGCAGAAGAAGCTGAACGAGGCAACGGACAAAATAGAGGATGCCAAGAGGCAGCTTGCCGATGCGGAGCAGGAGTTAACGGATGCCAGGCTCAAGCTGAATGAAGGCGAGCAAGCGTACCGCGATGGGGTGAACAAGCTTCAAACCGAGCTGGCCCAAGGGCAGGCTAAACTGAATGCGGCGGAAAAAGAACTTTCGCAAGGCAGAGCAGAACTGAAACGCAATCGGCAGAAGCTGGAACAGGGCCGGAATCAGCTCAAGACGGGTCAGAGCCAATTGGATCAGCAAAAGGCGGAGTTTGCGCCGAAGCTGGCACAAGGACAGCAACTGGCCAAGGCGCTGCAGCAAATCTCCGGCTTGGACCCGGAGGTCATCCCGGACGAGCAGAGGCAAGAGCTGCTCTCGGCAGCTCAGTCAGCCGATCCGAAACTAGGAGCGGCCGCCGCAGGTTTCATGGACGGAGCATTGGACGGCGCTGCTTTGCGACAGGCGGCTTCCGCGTTCCAGCGTGGCCTGGACGAGGCATCACTGCAGCTGGATCAGGCTCAACAGAAGCTGGATGCAAGCGAAGCAGAGCTCAAGGACGGGCAGACTAAGCTTCGGGAAGCCGAGCGTCAGCTCGCGCAGGGAGAGGCTTCGTTGAAGCAAGGAGCGGAAGAGCTTGCAGCCGCCAGACGGGAGGGGGAAGCCAAACTCACGAATGCGAAAGCGGAACTTGCCCAAGGACAGGCGGACTACCGGGAAGGTCAGGAGAAATTTCAAGAGGAGAAAGCAAGGGCTATGCGGGAGATCGCCGACGGCGAGAAGGAAGTGGCCGAGGGCCGGAAGGAGCTGGATCAGCTAGAGCTTCCTAAGGTCTATGTCATGGACCGCAGCGTCAACCCGGGATATACGGAGTACAGCGATAACGCGGACCGCTTATCATCCATTGCCACGGCGTTCCCGGTATTCTTTTTCCTGATTGCGGCCCTCGTCAGCCTGACAACAATGACCCGTATGGTTGAGGAGCAGCGGCTGCAGATCGGAACCCTGAAAGCCCTCGGATACAGCAACCGGGACGTGATGAAGAAGTTTCTGGTCTACTCGACGCTGGCGAGCGTTGCCGCATCGGCTGCCGGACTGGCCGTCGGCTTTACCCTGTTTCCCGCCATCATCTATGATGCTTACGGCGCTTTATATAATCTGCCCGATGTAAGAACCAGCTTCTATCTCAGCTATAGCGTCGTCTCGGTTGTCGTGGCTGTGCTCTGTACCACCATGACGGCTTATGTGGCCGTGCGGGTGGAGCTTCGAAGCAACGCCTCGGTCCTGATGCGTCCAAGGGCGCCCAAGAACGGATCCCGCATATGGCTGGAGCGAGTGCCATGGGTGTGGAATCGGCTCGGCTTTATTGGAAAAGTAACCGCGCGAAATCTCTTCCGCTACAAGCAGCGGATGTTCATGACGGTCTGCGGCGTGGCCGGGTGCACGGCCCTCATTCTGACCGGTTTCGGTCTTAAGGACTCCATCGGGGATATCGCGCCGATGCAATACGGCAAAATCATGCAGCACCAGGCGACCGTGGTATTCCAAGAAGATAACGGCGAGAGCGGCGGGCTGGAGGACTATAACAAGCGCCTAGCGGGAGTTCCGGAGATTACTGGAATCCTGAACGTGACCCAGGAGGCGATGACCGCGGCGGCCCCCGGCGTGAACGGCCAGGATGTGAATTTGTTCGTGCCGCAATCGCCGGAGAAGACCGATTCGTTTATCGTGCTGAAGCCCCGCGAACAGGGGCAGACGCTGTCTTTGACGGATGACGGCGCGATCATTACCGAGAAGCTGGCCAAGCTGTTCGATCTCGGCATTGGCAGCACATTCACCGTCCAGAACAGCGATAATGAACCCTTTGAAATACGCGTGGCGGGGATCACGGAGAACTATGCCTTGCACTACGTGTACATGACGCCGAAGTACTACGAAGACATTTTTGACGCAGCGCCCGAAGTAAACAGCCAGCTGCTGACTTATGACCGAAACGATCCGGAGTGGGAGGATCGGCTCGGGGAATCGTTAACCGCAAGCGAACGGGTCGCCATGGTGAGTTTCACGAGCGGCGTGAGCGACGCCTTCAGCGATACGATGGACAGCATGAACGTCGTGGTGGTCGTCCTCATTGTGTCCGCTGCGGCTCTCGCGTTTGTCGTGCTGTACAATCTGACGAATATCAACGTATCCGAACGGATACGCGAGCTATCGACGATCAAGGTGCTTGGCTTCTATGACAAGGAAGTAACCATGTACATTTATCGGGAAAACATGATCCTGACCGTGCTCGGGATCATAGCGGGCAATCTGGCAGGCATTTTCCTGCATCGGTTCGTGCTCCTGACCGCAGAAGTGGATGCGATGATGTTCAGTCCCACCATCCATGAAATCAGTTATGGCTACGCGGCGCTGCTGTCGCTGCTGTTCTCGGCCATCGTCATGGCTTCCATGCATTACAAGCTGAAGCGGATCGACATGATCGAAGCGCTGAAGTCCGTGGAATAACATATAGCTCGGCAAGAGAGCCATTTTCGCGGGAGACGATCCTTGTGAACGGGCTCTCTTTTTCGCTGCCTGTTCATCCTGGTTTTTATGTTGCGCGCCATGCGTGAAGAGGTAATGGAATGCGATTTCCCGCGATAATTTTCATCCGCCGGCAAGATCTAGGAGAAAATATATTATAATAGACATATCCAGCCATTGTACGAACTAATATTGCTACTACATGAAGACCTGTGGGTAAATGATGTAAGAAATAGGATAACGGTCTTCGACACTCGGAGGAATGCATATGGGAATCGTCTTCTCGATCTTGAAAAAGTACCGCGTTGCAGCGATTGCGGCACTTGCCATGATGCTGATCGAGCTCACCGTCGAGCTGATTCAGCCGCTGCTTATCTCCAAAATCATCGACGACGGCATACAGAAGCAGGACATGTCCGTCGTATGGATGTGGGGAGCCGTTTTGACTGGAAGCGCTATTATAGCCTTCATCGCCGGGATATCCAGCTCTTTTTTTGCGGCGCATACGAGTCAGGGGCTCGGTTATGATCTTCGCGATCAATTGTATGACAAGGTCCAGTCTTTCTCTTATTCGATATTTAACCGGTTCGCCACCTCATCGTTGATTACCAGGCTTACGGGTGACGTTACCCAGATTCAGGACACGGTGTTCATGGGCCTGCGGTTCATGACGCGCGTCCCGCTGGTGGTGCTCGGCAGCATTATCATGGCACTGGTCGTGAATGTGAAGCTGGGCTTGCTGCTTGTGCTGACCGTGCCCGTATTGTTTATTTTCATCGCTTGGATCATGAAGCGGGCTGCCGATGCGTTCCGCAGCGTCCAGCAGCGGCTGGATGCGGTGAACGGCGTCATCCAGGAGAATCTGACCGGGATTCGCTTGATCCGCGTATTCGTGCGCATGGGCCATGAGATTGAGCGCTTTGCCCGTACCTCCGGCAAGCTGATGAGCACCACCGTCTCGACCTTGCGATTAACGGAGACAACGATGCCGTTCATTCTTCTCGTTATGAACGCCGGAATCATGGCGGTCCTGTGGTTCGGCCGCAAAGATATTGCGTCCGGCAGTGCCAGCGTCGGCGAGGTGGTCGCCGTCGTCAACTATTCCCTGCGCTGCATCGGCGCCATGTCCGCCCTGTCTTGGGTCGTCGTTGCCTTTTCCCGCGGACGGGCTTCCGCCCAGCGTGCGCAGGAGGTGCTGGGCACGGAGGATGCGGCGGCAAGCGCAAACAAGGACCTAGCCGGGAAAGTGGATATTCAAGGGGGCGTCAAATTCGAGCAAGTGAGCTTCAGTTATCCGGGCAGCGACATCGACGTCCTGACGGATATTTCCTTTGAAGCGAAGCCCGGTGAGCGCATCGCCATCATGGGAGCCACGGGTTCCGGCAAATCCTCGCTGGTCCAGCTGATTCCGCGGCTTTACGAGGAAGAGAAGGGGACCGTGTTCGTAGACGGCGTGGACGCCGCGTCGATCGAAGAGGTGAACCTGCGCAGCAGCATCGGCTATGTGCCGCAGGAAGTGCTGCTCTTCTCGGGGACGGTGCGGGAGAATATTGCTTGGGGACGCGAGGATGCAACGATGGATGAAATTCAGGAGGCGGCTCGCCGAGCTCAAATTCATGATACCATTGAGCATCTGCCTAACGGGTATGACACGATGCTGGGACAGCGCGGGGTCAATTTGTCCGGCGGACAGAAGCAGCGCCTGTCGATTGCGCGGGCGCTCGTGCGAAAGCCCGCCATCCTCATCCTGGACGACAGCACCAGCGCTCTTGACGTCCGAACGGAAGGCGCCCTGCTGGATGCCCTCAAGGATCTATCCTGCACGACGTTTTTGATTACGCAGAAGATCAGCTCGACCACTTCGGCGGATTTGATTCTGCTGCTGGATGACGGGCGTTTGATCGGAAAAGGGAACCATGACGCTTTGATGGAAAGCTCCGCTCTGTATCGGCGCATCTATGAATCCCAGTATGGAGAGGAGGCGCAGCATCATGCTCAAGGCATTCACTGAACCGTTTCGTCACCCAAGACCGAAGCACGATCTTGACAAGAACAAGGATGGCGGCAGCCGTGGCGGCAAGCCGAAAGCCAAGGCCAAAAACTGGTCGGGCACCCTCTCCAGGATATGGACCTATCTTGCCCGGCGCAAAGGGAAACTCGCGCTCGTGCTGCTGATGGTGATGTTCAGCTCGGGCCTGGCGCTGCTGGGTCCCTACCTGCTCGGCGTCGGAGTGGACAAATTTCTGGATGATGTAAGAAATCCCGACAGCTCCATCGATTCCGCCTGGCTGTACTTTCTGGTTGGTCTGGCCGTCGTATATGTCCTTCAGGCTTTAACCACCTGGCTGCACAATGTCTGGATGATCGGCATCGCTCAAGAGACCGTGTACCGTATGCGGATGGATCTCTTCACGCACCTGCACCGGCTGCCGATTCCGTTCTACGGCAAGCGCCAGCAGGGCGAAATCATGAGCCGTCTGACGAATGACATCGAGAACGTGAGCTCGACACTCAACAGCTCGGCCATTCAAATCTTCTCGAGCGTGCTGACTTTAATCGGCACGTTAACCGTCATGTTATGGCTTAGCCCGCTGCTTACGCTGCTGACGTTCCTGGTCGTGCCCCTGATGATGATGGGGATGCGCTGGATTACCCACCGGACCGGCCCGCTGTTTAAAGAGCGTCAGCGCAATCTGGGGGACCTGAACGGTTACATTGAAGAAACGCTGTCCGGGCAGCGGATCATCAAGGCTTTCTCCCAGGAGGAACGGGTGGTCCGCGAATTCGATGAACGCAATCAACGGATTCGTCTATCGGGCTTCTGGGCGCAGAGCATATCGGGCTTCATTCCGAAGCTGATGAACGGGCTCAATAACTTGAGCTTTGCGATCGTGGCGGGCATTGGCGGCATTCTGGCGATTCAGGGGCATATTACGATCGGCGTCATCATTATATTCGAAAGTTATGCGCGGCAGTTTACGAGACCGCTGAACGACCTGGCGAACCAATGGAATACGCTGCTGTCCGCCATTGCGGGAGCGGAACGCGTATTCGAAGTGCTGGACGAAGAGGTTGAAGCGAAGGATGAAGGAGCGGCCGTCACGCTGAAGAGCGTGGAGGGGGCGGTCAAGTTCGACAACGTCTCGTTCTCTTACGATAAAGAGGGGGACACCTTGGAAGGCATCAGCTTTGAAGCGAAGCCCGGCGAGATGATTGCGCTGGTCGGTCCGACCGGTGCGGGAAAAACCACCTTGATCCAGCTTCTCTCCAGGTTCTACGATCCGGACAGCGGAAGCATTACCCTGGACGGCCGGGACATTTCTTCGATCCGCAGGGAAAGCCTGCGTTCGCAGATGGCTTTCGTGCTTCAGGATTCGTTCCTGTTTCAGGGCACCATTCGTGAGAATATCCGTTTTGGCCGGCTGGATGCGACCGATGCAGAAGTGGAGGAAGCCGCAAAATTGGCTAACGCCCACTCGTTCATCGTGCGCATGAAGGACGGTTATGACAAAATGCTCAAGCCTGACGGCAGCGGCATCAGCCAAGGGCAGAAGCAGCTGCTTGCGATCGCAAGGGCGATTCTGGCCAACCCCTCCATGCTGGTGCTGGATGAAGCGACAAGCAGCATCGATACCGTAACGGAGATCAAGATCCAGGAGGGGCTGCAGCGGTTGATGAAGGGGAGGACGAGCTTCGTGATTGCCCATCGTCTGAATACCATCCGCTCCGCCGACCGCATCCTGGTGCTGAAAGACGGACGCCTGCTGGAGCAGGGCTCCCATGAGGAGCTGCTGAAGCAGGGAGGGTTCTACAGCGACTTATATCATGGACAGTTGAAACGAGCCGCCATGTAACCTTAGAGTCGGCACCAAGAGGAAGAAGCGCATGTTCTTCTCTGCCCGCAGCCGCGTTTGGTCGTATTTGGGTGGACCAGGTATAGGCAGGTACCCTAGTATCCGCAGCATCGTTATCGCATTTAACAAATTAGAGGCATCAGGACATCATCAAAACCACCGGAGCGGCTTACAGCCAAGCGTTGCTCCGGTGGTTTTTGTTTGGCATGCGCGGATTCAGAAGCAGCGCAGCCTGTATGCGAGCCCCGGATCATAGTCGGATGGGCAGGCATGTTTTCATCTTAACGACTCTGCATGGGCTGTCGTACCTTATTTGGAACCGGTGGTTTGAACCTGCAGCTTACGCTGTGCCGTTCTGCCAAATTGCAGTACGAACAGCAGAAGAATCCCTGCTTGCAACGCCACCAAGACGATATAGATGTTGCTGTAGGTCGAAGCTCCCTGTACCATGTTCAGCGGGTTCCAGCGGGTGCCTGCGCCAAGGTCGACGGCTTTGCCGTAAACCCCGGTGGCAATCGCGCCGGACAGGAAGTTAAGCAGCGAGAACAGTCCCATGCCGACGCCGGTTTGCTCTTTGGGCAGCGATAAGGATATCGTCTTGGAGAGCGAGATTTGCATAAACATGATACCGACATTGCCGAAGATCAGGAACAGTGCAATCAGGAGCGGCGATACGCCAGCAAAGGTGGACAACAGGGCAAAGCACAGCAGCAGCAGGGTGGAAGCCGCATAGAATAAATAGCGGGTTCCCTTGGTATCCGCGAGCTTGCCGCCTCTTCCGCCCAGCATGGCCGTGACGACGGCTCCGGGCACCATGACAAATCCGATCCATCCCGGAGCCAGACCGTTCAAATCCGACAGCAGCTGCGGAGTAAGAAAAGGCAGCGCATAGCCGACGCTCATGATGAACATGCCGAGGACAAGTCCGACCGTGTAGCTTGGGTTGCGGAACAAACGGGGCTGGACAAAAGGCGCTTTAGCCGAACGAATGCGCAGAAGGAACGCAAGGAACAGGATCAGGCTGCTTAAACCGAATATCCAGCCGCCTTGGGTCACCGCCAGGAGCAGCAGCGCGACCGTTCCGGCCAGAAGGCCGCCGCCAAGCCAATCGATCCGTGCGCCCCGGCCCTGTTCATTGCCCAGATATTTGCGATAGAGAGGGAGGGTGACCAGGATGAGCAGCGGAATAAAGAAGAGCCATCTCCAATGGAACGTGCTAACGACCAATGCGGAAACCACCGGCCCGATCGCGTTGCCGATGGCGAGCCCGGTCGCCGTTATGCCGAGTGCGCGGCCCCGGTTTTCCGCAGGGAAGTAACGGACAGGAATGATCATGGCGATTGCCGGAATGACGGCTGCCCCCGCTGCCTGAAGGATCCGTCCCAGCAGCACCATCCAGTAGGCCTGTGCGGCCAAGCCCGTGATGGAACCGACAAAGAAGAGAAGCAATCCGAAGGTGACCAGATTTTTGAGTTTATAGGTGTCGGCCAATTTTCCGTACAGGACGGAGCCTATGGCATAGATGAGCATGTAAATCGACGATACCCAGCTGACCTGGGCGAAGGAAAGCCGGAATTCCTGGCTGATTTCCGGAAGCACGATATTAAACATGGTTGCGCTCATCGACGAGAGAATCATCGTAAACGCCAGAATGTGTATTAATTTTTCAGCCGACGGCTGTTGCGGTTGCTGATGTTCGTTCATGTGATTTCCCCCTTTCCTTTGGTTACGATTTATTCTACAATCGATAGTTGATAAATAAAAATATATATTATGACATGCATTCATATACTCAAGGATATCAATTAAGGAGGAAGAACCGCATGGAACTGCTTCAGCTGCATTATTTTCAGACGGTGGCCCGAATGGAGCACATGACCAAGGCCGCGAAGGAACTTCGTATTGCCCAGCCAGCGCTAAGCAAGACGATTGCCCGCTTGGAAGAAGATTTGGGGGTGCCTCTGTTTGATCGGCAGAGCCGGCAAATCAAGCTCAATTCATTCGGAAAGGCTTTTCTGAAAAGCGTCGATACAGCGTTATCGGCCCTAGAGGAAGGCAGGAGGGAAGTCTCCGATTTGGCAGGCATGGAGCGGGGGAGCATCCGCATAGCAACGACGGCGTTGCCCCGGCTGTCCAAAGCCCTGGGCGCTTTCCGCGCGCGATATCCTGACGTGAATTTCCGCATCATTCAGATTCCGCCCGACTCCACGATGGAGATGGTGCAGATGCTGGAAAACGGAGAAGTCGATCTTTGCTTTACCGCGGCAGCCCTGGACGAAGACCACATTCGGGAGATTCCGGTCCTCCATGCGGAGGTGTTTCTGGCGGTGCCTCACGGCCATCGATTGGCGGGACGGTCCCGCATTTCCCTTCAGGAGGTGGCGGGGGAGGCCTTCATCGAGTACAAGGCAGGCCATCCGTTTCGGAAAATGAACGAGGAGTTTTGCCGATTGGCGGGGATCAGCCGGGAAGTCGTGTGTGAAGTCGATGAGCCGGCCGCATTGTCGAGCCTCGTATCGGCCGGGCTTGGAGCCGCATTTGTACCCGGATGCAAAGGGGACGACATGCCCCCGTACGCGATGGTGCGCATCGAGAAGCCTTCCTGCTACCGCACCTTCACCGTAGCCTGGCTGGAGCGGCGCTACTTGTCCAAGGCCGCAACGGAGTTCCAGTCATTCCTGGTAGACTATTTCGGCGAGTTTCAGGAGCCGATGAAGCATAAAGACGTGATCTGACAGATCACGTCTTTTTTCTGTCCCGGTCGCCTCCCTTCTACATAAGCCGAGCATCCCCTTCATACCGTTTTATAGACCAATGAACAGGGAGAAGTGGATGGCCACGCCCGTTGGTTACTCTTCATGACAACGAAGTCTTCGCACGCCCTTGCCGGTTGTTCTAAACCGGCCTAGGGAGAAGAAGGCTTTTTTTGCATGCCGGATTTTCGGCCCGATATTCACCCGCTGTTCCTTGCGAAAAAATCCTTGCCTGAAATGGAACGTTCTGGTATGCTATTGTCCTTCTCTCATTTTCGCCTTGTCTGAAGTGGATGGCTCCGCCATCTAAAATGCTTATCGGAGGTGCTTCATGCTTTATTTCACATTGGCTTCCAAAGCCTATGCCCGCAATTTGCAGTACCGCGGCGCCCACATGGTGCACAATGTCGCCAGTGCGATGTTCGGCTTCATGTATGCCTGTATCTGGCTCGGTCTCGGCGCCGATTACGCGCTCGGAGATTACGGAACGCAGGGAATGGTCGGCTACATCGCCTTTACGCAAGCCGCGCTCTGGGTTTCCAGTTTCGTCACGAATGGCCTCGGCATTCCCCAAGCCGTGCGAACCGGCCATATTTCCCTGGATTTGATGCGTCCCGTTCATTTGTTCAGTCATTTGATGGCCAAGGAGTGGGGGCAAATCGCCTACCAATTCGTTTACAAATCCATCCCGATCTACCTGGTGTATTATGTTGCCTTCTCGCTGCAGCTGCCTGGAAAAGCAGTCACCTTTCTCTACGTTGCCATTGCGCTCGCAGGCGCCGCCTACTTATCGATTTGCATCAACTATCTCATCGGCGCATCGGCATTATGGACAACGGAGTCGTCTTGGTTGTATTGGGGCAACCACGCGATGATCAATCTCCTAGCCGGTTTCTTCATTCCCATCGAATGGCTGCCGGGCTGGCTTCAGACGATTGCCTGGTGGTCGCCGTATCCGTACCTGCTCTATGTGCCGACCCGGATCTATCTGGGCTTCGATGACGTTTCCCATCTGTGGGGCACGTTGTCATGGTGCGTGCTGCTGACGCTGGCAAGCCTGCTGGCTACCGGCTTCCTAAGGCGGAAAGTGGAGGTGCAGGGAGGATGACCGTGAGATCCTGGCTATCCCTGTATGCGCTGCTGATCCGTACGAGCATCAAAAGCCGCATGCAGTACAAATTCAATTTCATCCTGGCTTCGTTTCTTGCCGCATTGATCCAAATTTCCGAGTTTCTCATGGTCGCCATCGTCCTCTACAAGTTCGGAGCCATTCAGGGCTGGTCCATGCATGAAATCGGGTATTTGTTTGCCGTCATGACGCTGTCGAAGACGCTCTACCGGACGCTTGCGGATGAAGTGCATCATCTTGAGAGATATCTGGTCAACGGGGAGCTTGACCAGCTGCTGACCCGCCCCATGCCGGTGCTGCTGGCGCTCATGCCGCAGAAATTCCGGATCATGCTGGGCGAAGTGCTGCAGGGCGGATTTCTGCTCTGGTGGTCGCTGCATGGCATGATGGCGGCAGGTCAGGTGGGATGGAGCGCGGTGCCGCAATCGCTGTACATTATCGTCACGGGTGCCGTCATCCTGTTCTCGATCGGCCTTGCGACCGCAACCTTCGGTTTTTGGACGACCCGGATCACCGAGCTTCAGAACCTGACGGAGGATGCGGCCCGGACGGCGGCCCAGTACCCGCTCACGCTGTATCCCAAATGGATGTCGTCGATCCTGCTGATCGTGGTCCCGGTGGGTTTGGTCAATTATGTCCCGTCGCTATACATACTTCGGGGCGAGCTCGGAGCCTGGGTGCTGCCTGCATTGGCTGGAGCGGCCCTGTTATGTCTCATCTTAAGTCTGAAATTCTGGCAGTTTGGTTTGACGAAATATCAAAGTACAGGGAGCTAAAGGAGGAATGCGTCCATGATTGAAGTGAGCAACATACGCAAGGAGTTCAAAACGCCGGTCGTGAAGGAGGGGCGCTTCTCCGGGCTGCGAACCCTGTTTACGAGAGAATACCGGACGAAGGAAGCCGTAAAGGGGATCAGCTTTCATGTAGAGCCGGGGGAATTCGTCGGTTACATCGGTCCGAACGGCGCCGGCAAATCCACAACCATCAAAATGCTGACCGGCATTCTCCACCCAACCTCGGGCCGCGTCTCGATCGGAGGTTTGAATCCGCACAAGGAACGGCGCAGCGTCGTGAACAATCTGGGCGTCGTATTCGGTCAGCGCAGCCAGCTGTGGTGGGACTTGCCGGTGAAGGATTCCTACGATATTTTGGCGAAAATGTACAGCGTGGATCAGGCCGACAAGGAGCGCAGACTCGGACAGTTTGCAGAACTTCTGGATTTACGGGCATTCTGGGAAACGCCTGTGCGCAAGCTGTCGCTCGGGCAGCGCATGCGCGCCGACCTCGCGGCCGCGATGCTGCATGATCCGGACGTGCTGTTCCTGGATGAGCCGACGATCGGCCTGGACGTGAACGCCAAGCGGAACATCCGCCATTTTCTCAAGCTGATCAACGAGCAGTTCGGCAAGACCATCCTGCTCACGACGCATGACATGGATGATATCGAACAGCTCTGTAATCGCGTGATGGTCATTAACAACGGCGAGCTTTCTTATGATGGAACGGTGAAGTCCCTGCGCGAGACGATCGGGCTGCCTACGGTCATCACCGTGACCTTCCGCGGACCCTTTGTTATCCCTGAGCAGTTTCAAGGGGAAGGCAATCTTTCCGTCCCGATCCGCGTGACAGGTTCTCTGGATAACACCGTCACGATTGAGGTGAACCGCCGCGAGATGAACACGCTTGATATTTTTAAAGAGCTGGGCCGCTGGGGCGAGCTGGATGATATCGATATGGAAGATCCCGATTTTGAAGACGTGATTCATAAGGTATACTGACAAAAACAGGAGAGGGCTTCAAATAGGAGCCCTCGTATCTCTCCAATATTGCTAAACTACCAGTAGATTTTTTAATCGAACTTGGCTATAAAGGCGATCTGGAGGACTTCAGGTCATGATGTTATGGAAGTTTTCGGAAGGAGCGGCCTGGTCATACTGGACATCATGATCCCAGGATCGGATGGCTATACGATTGGACAGCGGTTCAAGCAGCGCCGTCCGGATGTGCCGATTTTAATGCTGACTGCCAGAACGCCGATAGAGGATAAACTGCAAGGGCTATCCTGTGCCGATGATTACATGACCAAGCCTTTTCATCCCGACGAGCTGGCTGGTGCACTCAGGTGCTGTTAAGGCGTTCTGGTTCGATTGCTTCGGATAACCTCCAGGTGAACGCGTTCAGTGGGCCCTGATGCACGCTGCCCAAGATGCAAGCCCGAATGGAAGAGCATGTCACTAAATAATCGGAAGTAATATTTGGGATTGCACATTTTTGGTATCTTTATACAATATAATAGGATATACACCGAAAGAGGAGCCTGCAGGAGGTTCCTCTTTAATTTGGGTGCAAATGGACATAGAGGAAGTATAATATAGAGATAAGGCGAAAGCTGCCCCGGCTCTAATCATACGAGCCCAAGAAACCGAAAGAATAACATCTACATACAAAGGATGAGCCACCATGAAGTTGATGAAGCGGATCTGGTTCCGTATCGGTAACCATTACAGGAAGAAGCGGGATTTTGAGCAAGCCCTTAAATATATGAGAAAAGGCGAGAGCGCCATTACAAGTTTTAATGACAAGCTGCACTATGCGGAACTGCTGCACAACAGCGGCTATTCGGATGAGGCCGTAGCTTATCTGGGACGCGTGATCGAAACGAGCGGCAGCCATCGCGCGTACGAGCGGCGCGCCCACATTCTGCGCGAGCTGAACCGGGAGCGCGAGGCCATCGAGGATTTGGATGAAGCGATTCGATTGAATGCGGACAATTATATGAATTGGTATACCCGGGGCATTGCGCACAAGGATTTGAACCAGTACGACGAGGCGATCCGGGATCTGAAGGAAAGCATTAAGCGAGAGGACGACAGCACGGTAATTTCGACCTACTATGAGCTGGGCATGGCCTATTACGAGAGCCGGAACCCGGCGGAAGCGGCGCACTATTTTCGTTTAAGCATCCAGAAGCCGGAGCGCGCCATTCCGATGTATTACTACATGCTGTCGGTGTCGCTGGATCTGATGGATCATGTGCAGGAAGCCGTAGGAGTCCTGCAGGAGGGAATCCAGCTGGCTGACCGGTATGAAGCGGAAGCGGATGGCGGATATGCGCTGTTCGCGGGAAGCACCAACTACAGCTATGGCGCATTCCAGACGTTTCAGCGGCAAGTGCGCGAGGCGTATTCCTTCCGGAAGCCCATGGCGGATCTGTACGTTCAGCTGGGGGATTTGGGGCAGGCCGAGCACTATCTGTCGGAGGCCATTGAACGCTATCCGGATGCGTACGAACTTTACTTAAAGAGGGCGGAGGTCTTGAACCGGTCCGGCAGAAAAGCTGCGGCCAAAGCCGATTTGGAGTGGGCGATCGAGGCGGAACCGGACGATTACCGCGCTTATTTCGATTTGGCTCGTATCTACCGCGAGGATGCCCGGGAAGAGGAAGCCTTCGAGCTGATTTCGAAGCTGTATGCGAGACAGCCGGATTCCCCGCTGGCTTGCTACTGGATGGCCGACTGCTACTACCGGCTGGGTCGCCAGGAGGAGGCGCTGGCGATCAATGACAAGCTGCTTAAGCTTGAGCATGATGACGCGCCCAATTATGTGCAGCGTGCCGATATTTATATGGAGATGAACGATCTGCCGTCTGCGGAGCAGGCTTTGAAGGAAGCGGCCGCGCTCCAGGACGGGACCGAGATCCGCAACAAGCTCAGCTACGTGCTCTATCTTCAAGGACGCAACGAGGAAGCGCTACTGGAGCTGCAGGAAGCGGTTAAGCAGGAGGAAGCATTCTCCGAGCACCCGACGTACCTGGCGGCCAGCGGTCATATTTACAAGGAGATGGGCATGTGGGATCTTGCCATCGATGCGTATTCCCAGGCGATTCAAGCGCATCCGTCCAATCCGCGATTCTATGAATTCCGTGCCGTTTGCTTCGTGGAGACCGGCCAGCTCGAGCGGGGACTGGCGGACTGCGCTCAGGGGCTCAGCTTGAACCCGGGGCAGGGAAGCCTGTACAGCCTGCGAAGCGGAATTTATTATTCGATGGGAGACTACGCGCGCGCGAAGGAGGATACGCTGCAAGTGCTGGAGCTTTCGCCGGGTCATCCCGGGGCATATTTCAGGCTGGGGCAGATTTATTACAAGGATCAAGACGAAGATGCGGCATTGGCTGCATTTGACGAGGTGCTGAAGGTGGTGCCCGAGCATGCCGAGAGCTATCTGTACAAAGCGCATATCTATTACGGCCAGTTAGAGCATGAAGATGCGGTGCAGGCGATCGTGAACTGGAGTTTGCATCTTCAGAAGGAGATGCCGGCTGCGGAGAAAATCCAAGCCATCGAAGGCCTGGAGGGTTTTGAGGAAGGTTTGCTGGATAAGGCGGTTGAACGCTTAACGGGCATGTATGGACATCAGCTTTATCTATCTTGAGAGCATGCACTTTCTGGCAGTGAGCAAGGGGTGTCACATTTTGTCTAAAATTATGGTATGATTCAATTGTTGTTGCAGCATCATGTGCTCGCAGGCGGTATCGCCACGCGGGCTTTCTTCATGTGGCAAGGAGGGGGATTATAGGATGATCTCGCTGCAAGAGGTCAGTAAAAGCTTTGGCAACGGCACGGACCGTTACCTGGCAATCGATGCCGTCTCTCTCGATATTGAAGAGGGCAGCATACACGGCATCATCGGCGCAAGCGGAGCCGGTAAATCGACGCTGCTGCGCATCATGAACGTACTGGAGAGACCGGACGCCGGCAAAGTCTCGGTGAATGGACGGGAGCTGACCGCCCTTGGCGGCAGGGAGCTTCGGGAGGCAAGAAGGTCCATCGGCATGATCTTTCAGCTGTTCCAGCTGGTCAGCAACCGGACGGTATGGGGGAACGTGTCCCTGCCGCTTGAGCTGGCAAAGGTACCGAAGGCCGTCCGTGCGGAGCGCGTTCAGGAGGTCCTGCGCTTTGTCGGGCTGGAGGATAAAGCGAAGTCATATCCTGCTCAGCTTAGCGGCGGCCAGAAGCAGCGGGTAGCGATTGCCAGAGCTTTGGCCAATTCGCCGACCGTCTTGCTGTGCGATGAGCCGACGTCTTCCCTGGATCCGCGGACGACGGCGGATATTCTGGATGTGTTAAGACATATTAACCGGACGCTGGGGGTTACGATCGTCATTGTCTCACACGAAATGGACGTGGTGAACGGCATCTGCGACCATGTGTCCGTGATGGAGGACGGCCGCTTGACCCGAACGTACCGTAATAGCCAACAGGATGGAGTGGTTCCTCAAGATACCGGAACTCCAACTAACGGTGCTGGAGAAACGGGAGGATTGGGGCTTCTATGAATGACATTATTCAATACGTGAACGATTATTTGGCCTATGTCCTCCAGTATCAGCATGAAATATGGCGGGCGATTGGCGAGACGTTCATTATGGTGGGCATTTCGATCGCTGCTGCTATAATACTGGGTCTTCCGGTCGGAACACTGCTATTTCTGTGCCGAAAAGGACAGCAGTATGAGAACCGGCTATTGTTCTCCATTCTGAATGCTCTGGTCAACGTTATACGGTCATTTCCGTTTCTGCTGCTCGTTGTTGCCATGATTCCGGTCACAAGGTGGATTGTCGGTACATCGCTCGGAACGGTGGCCGCTGCCGTGCCGCTATCCGTCGTAGCGGTAGCCTACTACTCCAGATTGGTTGAGCAATCCCTGCTGGAGGTGCCGAAGGAAGTGATGGAGGCCGCCGCTTCCATGGGGGCCTCCACGATCCAGATGATATTCAAGTTCCTGTATGTGGAGGCCAGGTCGGGCCTTGCGCTCGGACTGACAACCTCCACGATCAGTTTTATTTCGTATTCCACGGTCATGGGGATCGTGGGCGGGGGCGGCGTCGGGGATTTCGCGATCCGCTACGGGTACCAGCGATTCGAGGAAGAGATCATGACGTTTACGATCATCATCATGATCATTCTGGTACAATCGATCCAGTTTGCCGGGAACCTGGCCTCCAGGCTGCTGGACAAAAGAAAAGTATAATTGCGGTTTTGAACGTGCTTGCACAGATTCTATTTTTTACCTGGAGGTAACCTAAAATGAATAAAAAATTATCGCTGCTTCTGCTGACCCTCATGCTTGCGCTTGCGGGCTGCGGGCAGCAGCCAGCCAAGGACGAAGCCCCGGAGAGCGTGGTGCCCGAAGCGAAAGAAGAAGTGACGCTGAAGGTTGCAACGCTCATTCCGCCGATGACGGAAGTGCTTGAGCTGGTGAAACCGATGCTGAAGGAAGAAGGCATCAATCTGGACATCCGGATTCTGTCCGATAATGTGCAGCCGAACAATGCGCTTGCCCATAAAGAGGTGGATGCGAACTTCTTCCAGCATGTACCGTACATGGAAGAGTACAATGCGAACAACGGGTCGGAACTGGTTCCGGTCACGCCGATCTATAATGCCGTTTTCGGTGCGTACTCCAAAAAATACAAAACCATCGAAGAGCTTCCGGACGGCGCAACGATAGCCATTCCTAACGATCCTTCCAACATCGGCCGATCTCTGGTGATGTTTGAGAAGAACGGTCTGATCAAGCTGAAGGAAGGCGTCGGCATCCAAGCGACGCAGGCCGACATCGTGGAGAACCCGCATCAATACAAGTTCACCGAGGTGGATCTGCTGATGCTGGCCCGTACCCTCGACGACGTCGATATGGTGGCCATGACGCCGGCCTATGCCAAACCGCTGGGACTGACGCCTAAGAAGGATGCCCTGGTAACCGAAGGCAACGACTCCGATTTCACGATTACACTGGTGGCCCGCAAGGATAACGTGGATTCCGAACCGATTCAAAAGCTCGCCCAGGCGATGACCAGCCCCGAAGTGAAGAAGTTCTTCGAGGAGAACTATTCCGAGATCGCGTTGCCGGCTTTTGAATAAATCAACGTTTCATTTTGGCCATAGCCTGACCGTTCCCCTGATTTTCGGGGAGCGGTTGTTTTTTTGAGCGCAGGCAAATATGGTATACTCTTGATGGATTTGAGAGAGGGCATCTTACATACCATACGTATTGGAGTTGAGAATTTATGAAAAAAGAAGTAATCGACAGACTCATTACCTATGCGCAGATGGATACGCAATCCGATGAGAACAGCCATACTTGTCCTTCTACGCCCGGACAGCTGACGCTGGGCCGGCTGCTGGTGGACGAACTGAAGGGCATCGGCATGCAGGAAGTCACCATGGATGAGAACGGCTATGTGATGGCCACGCTTCCGGCTAACACGGATAAATCCATCCCGACCATCGGCTTTTTGGCCCATATCGATACGGCGACCGATTTTACGGGTGCCGGCGTCAAACCGCGGATCGTCGAACAATATGACGGACAAGACATCGTTTTGAATCAAGCGCAGAACGTGATCCTCTCCCCGCAAGATTTTCCGGAGCTGAGCGGTTACAAAGGACATACGCTCGTGACAACGGATGGCACGACGCTGCTGGGAGCCGACGATAAAGCGGGCATTGCAGAGATCATGACGGCAATGAATTACCTGATCCAGCATCCGGAGCTGAAGCACGGCAAAATCCGCGTGGCCTTCACGCCCGACGAAGAGATCGGCAGAGGACCGCATAAATTCGACGTGGAGGCCTTTGGCGCCAAATATGCGTATACGATGGACGGGGGGCCGCTAGGAGAGCTGCAATATGAAAGCTTTAATGCGGCAGCCGCGCTCGTGACTTGCAAAGGCAAGAATGTCCACCCCGGAACGGCCAAGGGCAAAATGGTCAACGCGGCGAAAATTGCCATGGAACTGAACGGCATGCTCCCTGCGGAAGAAGCGCCTGAACATACCGAGGGGTATGAAGGCTTCTTTCATCTCACTTCCATCGAAGGCGATGTGGAGGTGACCGAGCTTCGTTATATTATCCGCGACCATGACCGGGAGCCGTTCGAAGGCAGGAAGGCCAAGCTGGCTTCCATCGTCGAAGAGCTTCAGGACAAGTATGGAGCCGAGCGGATTGTGCTTCAGATGAAAGACCAATATTACAATATGCGGGAGAAAATCGAGCCGGTCAAAGAAGTGGTCGACATCGCGCAGACCGCAATGGAGAAGCTGGGAATCAAGCCGATTATCGAACCGATCCGCGGGGGAACCGACGGTTCCCAACTGTCGTACATGGGCCTGCCGACACCGAACATTTTTACGGGCGGGGAGAACTATCACGGACGATATGAATACGTGTCCGCCGACAACATGGTACTGGCCGTCCAGACGATTATCGAGATTGTGCAGCTGTATGAGGCGCAGGCCTAAGTTAAAAGGCAGTTGGTGTTATTTAGAGAAGAGCTCCCGGCATGCATGCCGGGAGCTCTTTTCATTTGCAGGATCATGTTGTATTCGAGCTTTTTTCCAGGCTGTACTTATATTCGCTGGGGGTCATGCCTGTCCATTTGCGGAACTGCTTGGAGAAATAGAGAGCGTCGTTGAAACCGACGGAGGAGGCAATTTCATGGATGGAGAAAGATGATCTCATGAGTGCTTTGGCCTTCTCGATGCGTACCTTCATGAGGTACTGCATGGGCGAAAGGCCCGTATGCTGTTTGAACATCTTGGACAGGTGGGCCCGGTGATAGCCGAGTGCCTTCGCCATCTGATCTATGGACAGCTGCTGGTGATATTGGGTCGAAATCCAGCGCTCCGTCTGTCTCACGCCCCGCTCAATATCCGGCACGTCATTGGAGTTCGACGGAAGAAACTCGCGGTTTAACATCGCCAGCTTATGGAGCAGCAATCGGAGCCACCCGGAAGCCTGAAGATCCTCCAGCCAAGGGTGATCCGATTGGTTAAACCCGAGACGCAGATGACGGTACATCTCGGCCAGGGCGTTCAGCTCGGTTTCTTCCGTGCAGCGGATAATCGGCCTGACGGGTGTAACGCCCATATCAGCCAGCAGCAGGTTGGTGCCTTTCTCCTGCAGAGCCACCCAGTTGTAGTGCCAGGGGTTCCGGTCGTCCGCTTCATAGCTGAACAGAACGCCGGGAAGGATCACGAAGGTATCGCCTGCCCGGCAGTGATGCACCTTGCCAGCGCATTCGAACACGCCTTGGCCAGCCAGGACGGTGTGAATAAGGCAGTAATCATGGATGATGGGCCCGATTTTGTGGCGGGGTACGGGCGTGCCTTCGCCGCTGAACAGAATGTTCAGGTCATGGCCGCCGGGCGAAGGGTTCATGCCAATCGCGTAAAGGGTATGGTCCGGCAAAATGGACATTTTATTCGCTCCTCCTTAAACGTGTGCGATATCGATTCATGATGAGGATATGGGTTAGAGTTAGATTACATAATCGCACGACAAATGTCCATATGGCACTTGTTTTGCTCCATATTCAAAAAAGGCCGATTATCTTATAGTTAGTCATGTGAAAGCGTATTAATTTATGGAGTTTAAGGAGGGCATTTATTGATGTCTAAGATTACATTCATCGGAGCAGGAAGTACCGTATTTGCCAAAAACGTCCTGGGTGATTGCATGCAGACGCCGGCTTTGCAGGGATTTGAACTTGCTTTGTTTGATATTGACCCCGTCCGTTTGAAAGACTCGGAGAACATGCTGAATAATATAAAGAAGACCAGCGGGAGCACCTGTGTCGTAAAATCATACGGCGACCGCAAGGAAGCGCTTCGCGGAGCAAAATACGTCATTAACGCGATTCAGGTTGGAGGTTATGACCCGTGCACGATCACGGACTTCGAGGTTCCGAAGAAATACGGGCTAAGACAAACGATAGCGGATACCGTGGGAATCGGCGGGATATTCCGCAACCTCCGTACCATCCCGGTGATGCTGGATTTCGCGGCTGATATGCGGGAGGTTTGTCCAAACGCCTTATTCCTCAACTATACGAATCCAATGGCAGTGCTGACCAATGCCATGAACACGCTGGGCGGCGTTCAAACCGTAGGTCTGTGCCACAGCGTTCAGGCATGCATCCCGCATCTGTTCGATAATTTGGGAATAGACAAGGAAGGCGTGCAGGCCAAAATCGCCGGCATCAATCATATGGCATGGCTGCTTGAGGTAACGAAGGACGGCGTGGACCTGTATCCGGAAATCAAGAAGCGCGCGGCGGAGAAGCAGAAGGAGAAGCACCATGATATGGTCCGTCTCGAGATGATGCTGAACTTCGGTTACTACATTACCGAATCGTCCGAGCATAACGCCGAATACCATCCGTATTTCATCAAACGCAACTATCCGGAGCTGATCGAACGCTTTAACATCCCGCTGGATGAATACCCGCGGCGCTGCGTGAACCAAATCGAGGGCTGGAAGGCGATGCGCGAGGATCTGGTCAACAACCAGGATCTGAAGCACAACCGCTCCCATGAATATGCCTCCTACATTTTGGAAGCAATCGAGACCGATGTGCCGTTCAAAATCGGCGGCAATGTGATGAATACGGGACTGATCACGAACCTTCCGAAGGAAGCCTGCGTCGAGGTTCCGTGTCTGGTCGATGCCAGCGGCGTGACGCCAACCTATGTTGGCGATCTGCCTCCGCAGTGTGCCGCGCTGAACCGCACCAATATCAACACCCAACTACTGACGCTGGAAGCCGCGGCAACCGGCAAGAAGGAGCATATCTATCATGCGGCGATGCTGGATCCGCATACGGCTGCCGAATTGTCCATGGATGACATCAAGAGCCTGTGCGACGACTTGATCGAAGCGCACGGAGACTGGCTTCCTAAATACCAGTAAGGAAGAATGGATGAACGAAGTAACGCAAGGAGCAGGGGATCCTCCCCGCTCCTTGCGTTTTTTTGAAGCGCAAGTGGACAGGCCGATGTTACACTAAACCTAATGATGATTCGTTTTGACTGTCACTTTATGTAAACTGCTTAAGCAGATATATGGAGGTGCGGTATGAAGCTGAGGCTATTTAACCAGAGGCTATTTATGTGCCTGCTGTTCCTGTTTACGGCAGGATGTGCCCGTGATGTAACGGTGTTCGAGTCTGCGGTTTATTCGCTGGGAGACGACAGGATTACCGTGGATTGCTCCAACGAAGTGAATCGTAACCGGAAGAATCATACGGACGAGGGGTACCACTGTGAGGTGCTGGTCACCGAATCGACTTCCCTGAAGGCAAATGGAGGAGAAGCTATCACGCTGGATGAGCTAAAGGAAGGCGATCTTATCCGGATCACGTTAAAAAAGCCCTTGAACATAAGCAAAAACAACAGAAGTTTTGAGGCCAAAGTAATTATGCTGCAAACCCAATAAAAGAGAGACGTCTTTCGCTGCGAAAGACGTCTCTCTTTTTCGTAAAACGGACCACGTGCGTCATCGCTTACGGGCTCAGTTTCGCGCGCGGGAGCGTGATGAGAAACACGGTTCCCGATCTTGGCGAGCTTCGTACCGAGACACTTCCGTTCATGGCGCGGATGGCTTGATAAGAGAAGGTGAGCCCAAGTCCGGTGCCGCTCATTTTGGTGGAATAGTAGATCGAACCGAGACGGCTTAGCTGCTCGGGGGTCATGCCGATCCCGTTGTCCTTGATTTCCACGGCCACCTGATCCGTTTCTTCAAAGACGGTAATGTTGACCATGCCGTTGGCGACGTCTTTGCACGCCTCGATCGCATTCTTGATAAAGTTGACCAGCAGCTGCTTGAGCTCTGCGGGACTCCCCGAAATATAGAGATTAGACACGGGAGAGTCCGTGCTGAGGGTGACGTTACTCATATTGGCATATGAAGTCATAAGCTCAACGACGGACTTGATTTGGGCGGTTAGCTCGATTCGCTGCTGAAACGGCAAGTGAGGCTTGCTGATCGAGAGGTATTCGGACAAGATCTGTTCGGTTCGGCGAATTTCCTCCATGCTGATTTCTAGGAATCGTTCGGTTTTTTCCGGAGGGAACGTGCCGCTTTTGATCAATTGCAGGAACCCCAGCACGGTGGTCAGCGGATTGCGGACCTCATGGGCAAGGGAGGCGGCGACATGATTTACGGCTTCGGCTTTTTCATTCTGGATATATCGCAGATAAAGCTCCTTGTCGGATACGGACTTGTTAAACAGGGTCACGAGAAGCCATATCCCGAGCGAGTTATGAACCGGCATGGCAAAAATATTAAAAACAAAGTAATTCATGATGTAGTCGGGTTTGGTTATATAGAGTACCAGGAGCGGAAGAACCGAGAAGCTGATGCCGGCTATAAAAATGATCCATAATTTGTGTTTGCTTCGGTGATACAGGAATGACAGCAGAACGGACAGCGGGAACGTAAAGATCAAGATGATAATGGCGTCGATCATGCCGGATCCGCCAATGTACAGCCTGTAGATCAGAAATTCCACGAGCAGAATTGCCCCTGTCAGGAACCCTCCGAACAGCATGCCGAAGAACATAATGACATACCGCACGTCAAAGATCAGCCCGCTTTGGACAGACGAAGCAAAGGTCATGGACAGCAGCATGCACAGCGAACAAATGACCATGATGAAATTACGGGAATAGTTGACTGTCAGTTTTCTGTAATAGATGTTGTATGCAACAAAAGGCATCAATGCAAACAACAGCTGCAGCAAAACATCTTTGATCACAGGCAGTAGGCCCACCCCTTTGAAGAGTATCGGATCGTCCGCTAGATTTCCATGTCCATTCAAGTTCGACGTCAAATGGAAAAATCCTTGAGGCTTGAATAAAAATGACAAAAAAAATAATTCGTACTCAGATTGAACCAAGGTACATATAAATCCATCAAGAAAGCGCTTGCAGACAACCGATGTTCGACTCGGATACTCAGCACTTAAGTGAGAACACATTTCTATGAAGGGGAGGGTTCACAAGTGAAGCTGAAAACCGTTCTGAGACCCATGTTCATTCTATTGTTGGCCGCGTCTTTTTTTGTTGCCGGGTGCCAAAGCGTAACGCCGCCGCCGACAGCATCAGAAACACCGCCGCCTAATGAAGAAGTTAAGACGCCCGGAGGAAGCGAAGAACCGGCACCGCAAGGCGATGCGAAAGCAACGCCGAGAAACGAAACGCTTTACGTGAACGGCTTGCAATGGGGAGCGCCCACGAATTTCAACCTGCTTAGCGGAAACCCGGCGTTTCCGATCAACTACGGAAATTCGAGGGAACTGGTGTACGAAACGTTGTTTATGGTCAACCAGCTCACAGGCGAGTTAGAGCCGCTGCTTGGGACCAAGTACGAATGGATCGACGATCTCAACTTGCGGATCGAGCTGAATCAGGATGCCAAATGGAGCGACGGCAAGCCGTTCACATCCGACGATGTCGTCTATACCTACCAGCTTGGCAAAAAGTATGACATCAACTGGAGCAGCTTCTGGACGTACATCGAGGACGTAACGGCGGACGGACCGCAAACGGTGAACATTGCACTCAATAAAGATAATCCGAACAAGTTGACCGTGCTCGACAGCATTGAGATTATGCCGATGCTGCCCAAACATGTCTGGGAAGAGGTCGAGAAGAAAGCCAATAACGATCTTGCCACCATTCGGAAGGAAGTCAACGAGGACCCGATCGGAACGGGGCCTTATAAAATGTATTTTTACAATGACCAGAAAATCACGATTATACGGGACGATAACTACTGGGGCCAGGCGCTCTTCGGCAAGCTGCCGGCTCCAAAGTACATCACCCATGTCATCTATAAAGATAATGCCGCGGGCGATCTGGCGTTCAAGAGCGGCCAGGTCGACGTATCGCAGCAGTTTATTCCGCAGGTATGGAAAATGTGGGAAGGCGGGGCTCCGGTCAAAACCTATATCAAAGAAGCGCCTTATTATGTGCCCGGCTCCATGCCGTCGATTTTCTTCAATATGACAAAGGAAGGGCTCGACAATGCGGATGTCCGCAGAGCGATTGCCATGGCAATTGACTACGGCAAAATCTCCGAGCTGGCTATCAGCGGCTACTCCGCCCCGATGGAACCGTCGTTGACGCTCAATACGGAAGCCGAAGCGAAATATGTGGACCAGGCGGCCATCCAACCGCTCCAGTGGACAACGGACGTGGAAGCGGCCAATGCGCTGCTCGATTCCATCGGCGCCGCGAAAGGGAAAGACGGCATCCGCGTTCTGAACGGTACCCGACTCGGTCCGTTTGAGATTGAATGTCCGTACGGCTGGTCGGATTGGAACGCTGCGCTTGAGATCGTCGCCCAGAACGCGAAAGCGATAGGCATCGAGATTCGGACCAAATTCCCGGAAGCGCCGGTATGGACCAATGATCTTCAGACCGGCAAGTTCGACATTATCATGAACACGCCTGCGGGCGGAGTCAGCCCGAGCCAGCCGTGGAACCGCGCCATGACCATCATGTACTCCAAAGGCGTTGCGCCAATGGGCGAAATGGCATTCTACAACTGGGGCCGATACAAGAACGATCAGGCGGATGCCATCATCGAGAAGATTCCTACCATTTCGGACGAAGCCGAATTGAAAGCCCTCTACACCGAACTGACCCAAATCTGGTTGAAGGATATCCCGTCGATTCCGCTCATGTATCGTCCATGGGTATTCGATACGGTTAATGAATCGGTCTGGAAGGGCTTCCCGACCGAAGGGGACGGCAGCAACATTCCTCCTCAAATTTCAATGGATGGGGCCGGCATCAAGTCGCTGTATCAGATTCATAACTGAGGATATAACTCAATGAACGAAGACCTGTATTGGTGGATTAGCACCCCTGATATAGGTCTCTTTTCCACCAAATTCGAAGGTGCGATTCATGGGGGTGAGCTGCTTGAGTGTTTACGGAAAATATATCGTCAAGAAGTTCTTCTGGTATTTTCTGACGCTGGTAATCGCCGTTACGCTGAACTTTCTGTTGCCCCGGATGATTGAGGGGAATCCGGTCAGCATGATCGTGTCCGAGATGACGCAGGGGATGACCGACAGCGATACGATCAAGCGGGTCTATGAGACCTTTCTTGTGGAGTTCGGCATCGACAAGCCTTTATGGGAACAATTCTTCATCTATCTGAAAAATTTGGCGACCGGCAATTTGGGCACTTCGTTCGGGCTGTATCCGAAACCGGTCACGGAGATTTTGGCCTCGGCAGTGCCGTGGACGATCGGTCTCCAGCTTCCGGCCATCCTGGTTGGCTGGATCATCGGCAACGTGCTGGGCGCCGTTGCGGCATACCGCAAGGGCGTGTTCGATAAAGTGATTTTTCCGGTGGCTTTATTCGTGAATTCCATTCCGTTCTTCACGCTGGCCATTATCATGCTGTACGTGTTTGCGCTGTCCCTGAACTGGTTTCCGCTGCATGGCGGCTACGACTATCAGATGGTGCCGACGCTCAGCTTTGAATTCTTTGCTTCGGTGCTTCGGCATCACACGCTTCCGTTCCTGTCGATCGTCCTGGTGACCATCGGCGGTCAAGCCATCGGCATGCGCGAGATGTCCATCTATGAGCTGAATTCGGATTATGTCCTGTACAGCAAGCTGCTTGGGATACGGGATTCCAAGATCGCGAAATATGTATTCCGGAATGCCATGCTGCCCCAGATAACGGGACTGGCGTTATCCATCGGCACGATGGTAGGCGGCTCTCTGATTTGCGAGATCGTGTTCAGTTATCCTGGAATCGGCACCTGGATGTTCACGGCGATCCGTCAGCTCGATTATCCGTTAATTTCGGGCTGCACCCTCTTGATCGCCCTGGCTGTGCTGCTGGCTAACTTTACGATCGACTTAATCTACGGCTGGATCGATCCGAGAATCAAGGCCGCTCAGATGGAGGATCAATAATATGAACAGTTCCTTTCGCATATTGATCAAATCGCCAAAGTTTATGTTCGGAGCCTGCATGCTGCTGGCCATGATCGGCATGGTGCTGATCTACCCGCTCTTTAACCGCAATGACCCGCTGGAAATGATCGCCCTGGCGTATCAACCGCCGGACTCGAAGCTGCTGCTCGGGTCGGATAACTTCGGCAGGGATTTATTTCTTGAATTGATCTACGGCATTCGGACCTCCCTGCAGGTGGGGCTGATTGCCGGCGTATTTGCTACCGTTATCGGCCTTGTAATCGGTTTAGCCTCAGGTTATATCGGAGGCATCATCGATAACCTGCTGACCGCGATCACCAACATTTTCATCGTGATTCCTTCCTTTGTCATCCTGATTTTGATCTCGGTCAGCATCGATTCGCGAAGCTCGTTTGTCACGGCGGTCATCATCGGCATCACCAGCTGGCCCTGGACGGCCAGGGCCGTAAGGGCGCAAACCTCCTCTTTGCGAAACCGGGATCACGTGAACATCGCGAAAATATCCGGGTACAGCACGCCGCGCATCATTGTCTCGGAGATTTTGCCGTACATCGCCTCCTATGTCGTAATGGCTTTCGTGCTGCAGACGGCATCGGGCATTCTCTCCGAGGCTTCCATTTCGATGCTGGGGCTCGGCCCTTACAACACGATTTCCCTCGGCATCATCATGAATTGGGCGCTCGTCTTCGAAGCGCCGGTTGCCGGGGCTTGGTGGGCTTTTATCCCGGCGGCGATTTCCATCGCCATCATCACCTTCTCCTTGTACATGATGAACACCGGCATGGATGAAATATTCAATCCGAAGATTAGGAGCTGATGGGGCCTTGAGCACAAATATACTGGAAGTTAACGAATTGAAAACCTTTTACCGTACCCGGCTGAAGGAGCATGTATATGCCGTAGACGGCGTCAGCTTCTCGCTCGAGAAGGGGAAGACGCTGGGCATTGCCGGCGAATCCGGCTGCGGCAAATCGACCCTTGCCCTCAGCCTGATGGGATTCTATTTCCCGCCGCTGCATTTCGGCAGCGGTTCGATTGTCATCAACGGCACGGACATTATGAAGCTCGGCAAGGAACAGCTTCGTTCCCGGGTGTCGGGAAGAGAGATATCGTATATTCCGCAAGCGGCCATGAATGCCCTGAATCCTACGCTCAAAATCATTCGATTCATCGAGGATATCATGAAGGAGCACCGCCCCGAGCTGAACAAGAAGCAGGTGTGGGATATGGCGGCGGAGCGGTTCGAGACCTTGAATTTGTCGACCAAGGTGCTGAACTCCTATCCGAACGAGCTGTCGGGGGGCATGAAGCAGAGAACGGTCATCGCGATTTCCACCATTCTGAATCCGAAAGTACTGATTGCGGACGAACCGACCTCGGCCCTGGACGTAACCTCGCAGAAAGCGGTAATCAAGCTGCTGAAAAGTCTGCTGGACCGCGGCTTTATCCAATCCCTTGTCTTCATCACGCACGAGCTGCCGCTGCTCTATCATGTAACGGATGACATCATCGTCATGTATGCGGGGGAAATCGTGGAGCGGGGAACCGCAGAGCAAATGATTTTTGACCCGATCCATCCTTATACGAAAAAGCTGATGGGCTCCATCATCGTGCCCGAGGAGGGCATGAAGGGCCATAAGCTTGCCGCCATTCCGGGGACCCCGCCCAATCTGAAGAACGTGCCGGAGGGCTGCCGGTTCGCCGACCGCTGCTCCTATGTGCAGGATGCCTGCCGGAAGGGCAAGATAACGAGCCGGACCGTGGAGGATCGAATCTATCGGTGCATCGTGGAGCCTGATGTGCTTAAGGAGTGGTATGCGAATGAAGGGGAATGACGTGCTGATTCGGGGAGAGCATCTCACGAAGGTGTTCGGTTACGGGAAGCAGAAGACAACCGCCGTGGAGGATGTCAGCTTTACCTTTCATGAAGGCGAAATCATATCGATTGTCGGCGAGAGCGGAAGCGGCAAAACGACGCTGGCAAAAATGATTATGGGCTTGCTGAAAGAGACCAGCGGGACGATTGAATATATGGGCAAGCCGAGACGGCTGAAGCGGCATGGAGACCGCAAGCGCTATTGGAAGAACATTCAGGCGATTTTCCAGGACCCGTTCTCTTCGTTCAACCTGTTCTACAAAGTCGAGAAGCTGCTGCTCGACTGCATCAAGCTGCAGGGAGATAAACTGACGAAGGAGGAGCAATTCCGGAAGATGAAGGAAGCATGTTCCTTCGTCAATCTAAAATTCGAAGAGCTGCACAATAAATATCCGTTCGAATTGTCCGGCGGGCAGATGCAGCGCCTGATGATCGCCCGGATTTTCATGCTTCATCCGAAGCTGCTTATTGCGGATGAACCCACCTCCATGGTCGATGCGTGCTCGCGGTCCACGATTCTTGATATGCTCTTGAAGCTGCGGGATGAGAACAACATGACGATTATTTTTATAACCCATGACGTAGGGCTTGCTTATTATGTCAGCGATACGCTGTATATCATGGAACAGGGGAAAGTCGTGGAGCGCGGACCGGCGGAAGAGGTTATCCTGAATCCGCGGCATCCGTATACGCAGCAGCTGATATCGGATGTGCCCAAGATCCATTCCGAGTGGGATTTGGCATAAGGTTAGCTATGGAAAGCTTATGGAAGGCTCGAAGCGAGAAACGGCTTCGAGCTTTTATTTTGGCAAGAGACAAGGAACGGGGGTACCTCCACAAACTTACCCACCTGGACACGCAAGAAAACTCCCTTTGATACGTAGTCTGTCATCTTGGCATGTACGTCGATCGACCATTTTCGCTTAGGGCATGCACATGCATAGGACCGCTGGCGCTTCCTGTATTTTCGCAGATATGACACTCAGAAACGTGACATAAAATTTCTTAGTCCTTGATCTTCGCATTTGTGAAGGATCTGCCGATAAATGATATGGCTGCCATTGGGTTCGTCCCGCAGCCTGCATTCGGCATAACGCAAAGCCCCTGTCGTGGCTTGCGTGTATGCTTCATAAGGAGACTATCAAACATCATGCACAGCTACTTCTTGGGGGCAACCGTTTTGGTGTTGGCCGCCATGACGATTCTTTTCTTGATTATCTTATACAGATGTGGTTATCAGCGGAAGTTAAGCCATCGGGCCTTGGACATGGCCGAGAGCAGGTTCCGCATGCTTGACGATATGCTGCTTACGCTGGATGTCGGGATTTGGTCATACGATGTCGGCACCAGGACCATACAAAATACATCCTTGGCTTTTCATAAAATCACGGGTTACTCGCATCGCGATTTCTCGGACGGGCTCTCCTGGGAAACGATGATCCATCCCGAAGATATGGCGTTGTTCCGATCCTTGGTTGACAAGCTTCGGCAAGGCGAGGCGGTCCATACCGAATACCGCATCCTCCATGCGGATGGCGACGTACGCTGGGTACAGGTGAAAATGATTCCGACGATGAATGAGTATGGGCAATTGATTCGTACGGACGGCATTGCCGTTGACATTACTTCGCGCTTCCGCATGGAGGAGGCGCTGTATGATATCACGCAACGCAAGAAGATGGAGCAGGCCCTCAAGGAAAGCATGGACCGGTATCGACGGCTGGTGGAGCAATCCCCCATTGCCATTGCGGTTTGCAAGGACGACAGGCTGATGTATGTGAACCCAGCCGGACTTCGGATCCTAGGGGCTTTCGGACTTGACAATATCCTGGGCACCAATCCTTGGGATTGGGTGATCAATCCTTATGAGGAAACTGCGCGCAATCGGCTTAAGCGGCTTATTCGGGCAGGGGAAGTTGTCGCCGAGGAACTATCTGTAAGGCGGGTTGACGGCGAGCAGGTCGATGTTGTCGCAACCGCCCTATTTGATGCGGAATCGGATGCGACTGAGATTTTTTTCGAGGACATTACTGCCCGCAAATCGGCGGAACGGGCTTTAATGGAGAGCGACCGAATTAACCGCCACATTCTGGATATCGCACCGGTCGCGATGTTCCTGCACTCCGATTTTTCTTACATTTACGCGAATCCCGCTGGCTTATCCTTATTGGGAATTACGGACATCGCGCAATTGGACGGCACCTCCTTCCAAGACGTGATTCCTTCCGACCAACTCGAGTTCGTGACGTCTGAGGTTGAACATGTGTACGAAAGCGGGACTACCTCCGAGCTCGCGGGAAATAAGCTGGTCCGGCTGGATGGAACGATCATCGATATCGAGGCCATCACGACGCCGATCCCTTATATAGGCGATAATACGGCGCTTACCATTATTCGGGACGTAACGGAACAGAAGCAGGCCGAACGCGAGCGGATTGCGGCAGAGCGCCTTGTCCGGGAGAGCGAGGACCGGTATTTCAGGCTTCAGATGAGCCTGGACCAATTCTCCTCGGATCTGTTCGGGATGGTGAAGATCAGCGAATTGAACGCCCGGATCGTGCAGGAGATCAGGAAAGTGCTGGGAACGGACCGGGTGAGCCTGATTCGGATCAACCACCACAGCCTGCATATCAAGATTCAAGGCGGCAGCAAAGAGCTGCCGCAAAGGGTGCTTCACGCGATCCATAAATGCGGCCCCGAGCATATTCCGCTTTGCAAGCTGTTTGAGACGTGCGACGGATATTTCGTCAAGATCGGGGAGATAAACGGGGACAGCAGCATCGTCTGCATCGCAGGCGAGGCTCCGCTGCTCATGATTCAGGCCAAGAAAATATGGCTGGAGACGATTACCCGCTATGCAAGCGTCCTGTACGATAATTTTCGCGTGATTGAGGACTTGACGAGGGAGCTGGAGAAGTTGGGATCCTCACAGCAGATCATGCCCCTTTGGCTGCTGCGGCTGATGCTGCATCTCTCCGAGAATGAGCGGAAGCGACTGTCCCAGGATCTTCACGATGCCGCGCTCCAGGAACAGATTATCTGGTACAGGAAATTGAATCAGATTACATCGGATCTTGATCTGCCGGAACATCTGCGTCCACAGCTGGAGGAGATTGAGCAGGGGCTTCTGGATGTCATTTATCAGATCCGAATCACGTGCAATGAGCTTCGCCCACCGCTGCTGAAGGAAGAGGGGCTGGAACGTTCGCTTGAGGCATTGTTTGAATTCACCCAGCTCCGCACCAATTACTCCATACAGTTCGACTGCTCGAACTTTGTTGATGATATCAGTGACGACCATTTGATCGGGTTGTACAGGATCGTTCAGGAGCTGCTGGCGAATGCCACGAAGCATTCCAATGCGACGGAGGTAAAGCTTCGTTTGTCCACCCAGTCGGATGAGGTCAATCTGAGTTATGAAGATAACGGAGTCGGAATCGATCCCAGCCAGAAGCCGGATCAATTCAACAGTATGGGTATCGGCGGCATGAAGGAAAGGGTGAGAAGCATGAACGGCATAATCCAGTTCGACTCATCGGAGAGCGGGGGGTTGGCTGTCTATATATCGATAACGGCAAAGTAAGCATGGGTACCGGCAAAGCAGCAAGCAAGATACCAGACTAAAGGAGTCATGAGGGTTATGAAGATCGATATTTTATTGGTGGATGACCATCCCTCGGTGATGGAGGGAACCAAGGTGCTGCTCGAACAGGAAAAGGATATGTTCGTCAAGCTTGCCAATACGCCGGAGCGCGCGCTGGAACTGGTCAATACGGAGCGCTTTGACGTGATGCTGATCGATATGCATATGCCGGGGATGAACGGAATCGATTTGGCCAAGCAGATCCTCCGGATCGCCCCGAACGCGGTGATGCTGATCTACACGGGCTTTGAAGTCAGCAATCATTTTAACCTGATCATGGAGGCGGGACTGGCTGGTTTTGTCTCGAAAACGTCAGGCAAAGAGCAGCTGGTGACGGCTGTTCGATGTGCACTGCGAGGCGAAGTGGTTCTTCCGTTGACACTCGTGAAGCAGCTCCGCCGCGTGACCGCGAATGGCCCGGAACGGACGGCGGGTACGCCGGCAGCCCAGTCTATAACCGATAAAGAATACAGCATTCTTAAGGAGATCGCTCGAGGAAAGAGCAATAAGGAAATTGCGGGGACGGTTATTATGAGCCAGCGGTCACTGGAGTACTGCTTAACCAACCTGTTTCAAAAGTTGAATGCGAAGTCACGCATAGAGGCTGCGCTGAAAGCGAAGCAAATGGGGATTCTGTCGGATTCCGATTTTGTCCAAATGAGCTGATAACCTCGGTCTTTTTCTATAAGTTCAGACGATATCAAAAGCATGTTTCGACATGACTCCGATTCATTTCGTAAAGATTCGACAATAAACCGCAAGGCATCCCGCAAAATTCTTGCGTGAGCACGCAAGAGAATTTCGGTTACGAACGGTAAGCAAGTGTATATGCTTATGTTACTGGATGGATATAGTCTGTAAGTAGGAAGGGTGGTAACTTGCGGCATGACAAAGGACCTATTTGAATATGGCGCCGATGATCTCTTGTCACGGGAAGAGATTGAGGAAGTTTTGGCGCAGCTTGAAGAAGAGTGGAATGAATTTAACAGCCGGAAGAAGCGAGGGTGACACATAATGAAACGATGGAATTCTCTGTTTGCGATGAAACTTCAAAGTCGCATGCTGCTTATTATTTTGGGAGCAATCACGATATTTTTAGGCAGCATGATGACCTATATCAGCATGACGACAACGGAAGAAGCTCTGGATTCGGCCAAGACGCTTGCGGTGACGACGAGTGAGAAGATCGGCGCGCTGGTTCAGGCCGAGCTTGACGATGTCATGAACTCTGCACGTACTTTGGCCGTAAGCTTCGCTGGCATGAAAGAGACCGACACAACGAATCGTCAAGCCGTTAATGAAATATTGAGAAGAAACCTGGAGGATAATCCGTCCTGGAAAGGAATCTGGACGTTATGGGAGCCGGATGCTTTCGACGGCCGGGACAACGATTACCGCAACAAACTCGGCAGCGACCATTCGGGCCGCATGATGTCCTACTGGGCAAGGACGGAAGCGGGTCTGGAGCGTACGATTATAGAGGATTACGATCAGGAAGGGGAAGGCGACTTCTATCTTCTGGCGAAGAACAGCGGCAAAGAGATCATTATGGATCCGTACGAGTTCAAAGTAGGCAACGAGGATGTCATGATGACGTCGCTCGTCGTGCCGATTATCGATAACGGCAAGACCGTCGGCGTGGTGGGCGTCGATGTATCCCTCGCACATCTGCAAAGCGTCATGGAGCAATTCCGGTTATTTGATACGGGGTATGCGCATATTTATTCGAATACCGGCGTGATCGTAACGTCGCCGGAGGACGGATTGATGGGACAGAAGCTGGAAGAAGCATATCCTGGCAAGACGGTTCCCCTCATACTGGATGCTATTCGGGAAGGGGATGTCTATACCGAGGAAGACTCCGCGCTGTACAAGCTGTATACGCCGATTAAGACCGGGTTGACCGAAACGCCATGGTCGGCCGCCATCATCATCCCGATGGACGAGATTACGGCGGATTCGGATGCCTTGATCATCTCCATCATAGCGGCAGGTGTGATCACCTTGGCAGCCTTGGCGGCTATCGTGATCCTGTTAACGAGATCCATCGTGAAACCGCTGGGCGTTTCCGTAGCGATCGGCGAATCCATGTCCATGGGAGACTTCACGCAGGAGGTGCCCGCGGATTATCTTCGCAGGGCGGATGAAATCGGAACGCTGTCCCGGGTATTTGCTCAGCTGCTGGAGAGCATGAGGGAAATGATCGGCAAGGTGAATATGAATGCATCCTCGGTTGCCGCCGCTTCGCAGCAGCTGTCGGCCGGTGCCGAGGAGCTTGCGGTGGGCAGCAGCAGCCAAGCTGAATCCGTGCAAACGGTCAGCGAATTGTTCCAGGAATGGTCCAATGCCATCAATTCCGTTGCAAGCGATGCATCGGCAGCGTCCGAGCTCGTGAACCAGACTTCCGGGATTGCAGCGGAAGGCAGCGGAATCGTCCAGAAGTCGGTGGAAGGCATGAATCGGATACGAGAGCATGTTGCCAAGCTAGAGACAGACTCCCAGCGGATCGGCGAAATCATCGAGGTCATCGACGATATCGCCAAGCAGACGAATCTGCTTGCGCTCAACGCCACGATCGAGGCTGCACGCGCAGGGGATCAAGGGAGAGGATTCGCCGTGGTGGCGGATGAGGTGCGCAAACTAGCCGAACGAAGCGGAGGAGCCACGAAGCAGATTGCCGACATTATCAAAGGCATGCAGAAGAATACGGCCGATAGCGTGGAGGCGGTGCATCACGGCGTCATCCATACGGAAAAAGCCGGCGAAGCCTTTGCCCATATTACTGGCATGGTGAATGAGTCGGCAGGCAAAGTCATGGATATTGCCGCCGCCAGCGAGGAGCAGGCGGCCCAGGCTGAAGAGGTGGCGACGGCTATCGAGGCGATCTCTTCTTCCACGGAGGAAACGGCGGCTACAAGCGAGGAATCGGCCGCAACGGCACAATCGCTTGCCGAGCTTGCCGAAGAGTTGAACCATACCGTCTCTGCTTTCAAAATCTCATAGCACCATTACCATAATGATGATAAGCTTGGCCTAAGGGCCAAGCTTTTTTTATATGCGCGTAGCCGTGGTTACCGAGTTCTGTAAGTTTATGGCGCCGATGGGCGTTTTTATAAACCGAATGCTGTTCTGCTTATGACAGAGGGGAGGAGGTGTGGTTGTGAACGGCAGCTTGTTTCAGCAAATGCTGGAAGAGGGGGATTATGTCCCGCGCTTTTATGCCTATTATTATAAACAGTGGATGAATTATGAAATGCCTTACCATCAACATGATTCAACCGAAATCATGTACATGATTTCCGGGGTATGCCGGATTGACGTGAGGGCAGGCGATACGGAGAAGAGCGTCATTTTGAAGAAAGGGGAGTTCATGGTTCTGGATGCCGGTGTCCCGCATCGGTTAATCGTGGATCAGGCCGCCTCATGCCGAATGCTGAACGTGGAATTCGGTTTTATGGAAAGTGAAGGGAAGGCACCATCTTTAAGGCATATCGCCGGAGAAGAAGAAGAGGTCTCCTTTCTCTTGAAGCGGCCGTTCCGCTATTTGGTGCTGTCCGATCAGGAGGAGGTATATCCGGTGCTGAAAAGCCTCGTGCTTGAGCTCGATCAGAGAGGTACCGACAGCAGGATGATGACGCATGCGCTGTTTGTACAGCTGCTTGTATGCATCGCTCGTTTGTATGAAGAAAGAGAGCGCAGCGACATGCAGCAGAGCGACTTCTATATTAAACGCAGCGTCGATTACTTACATCAGAACTATGACCGCCAGATTCAGGTGAAGGACGTAGCCGCGGAAGTGAATCTGCATCCCGGCTATTTGCATCGGGTATTCCGCAGAGGGACAGGCAGGACGATAACGGAGTACCTGACAACGATCCGAATGGAAAAGGCGAAGATGCTGCTGGAGCAGACGGACATCCCCATCCATGAAATATCGGATTATGTGGGTGTGGGCAGCAGGCAGTATTTTCATATGTTATTCAAGAAGTATACGGGCAGCACGCCGGTGGAATATCGTCTTCGGAAAGATCGGAATGCCTGGAACTACGGTGAAGACGATGCCGAAGATAAGAAGTGAGGATTTTTGACTCCGAAGGGTCCAAGAGGTCATGATTTTGATAACGCTTACCGCCCCTCCATTGCTACAATGGGTACAATCTAATTAGTAGCTTAGGAGAGGATAAAATGTCATTTAAGGTTGCTTTTATCGGAGCGGGAAGCATCGGCTTCACCCGGGGGATTCTTCGCGATTTGCTGACCGTACCGGAGTTCCGGGATATCGAGGTCGCTTTCACCGACATCAGCCGGCATAACCTGGAGATGGTCACGGAATTATGTCAGCGGGACATTAACGAGAATGGGCTGTCGATTGCGATCCAGTCCACCACGGATCGAAGGCAGGCACTGCAGGATGCCAAATACGTCATTTGCACCATCCGCGTGGGCGGTCTGGAGGCATTCCGCACGGATGTGGACATTCCGCTGAAATACGGCATCGATCAATGCGTGGGCGACACACTCTGCGCAGGAGGCATCATGTACGGCCAGCGGGGAATCCCCGAGATGCTGAACATCTGCCGGGATATTCGCGAGGTGTGCGCGCCCGATGTCCTGCTGCTGAATTACTCGAATCCGATGGCCATGCTGACATGGGCATGCAATCGGTATGGAGGCGTGCGGACGGTTGGTTTATGCCATGGCGTGCAGCATGGGCATCACCAGATTGCCGAGGTTTACGGTTTAAAGAAACAGGACGTCGATATTGTCTGTGCCGGAATCAATCATCAAACTTGGTATATTCAAGCTTCGCATCAAGGCAAGGACTTGACGGCCGGGCTGCTGGAGGCGTTCGAGCGCCATCCCGAATACAGCAGGACGGAGAAGGTCCGCATCGATATGCTCCGGCGTTTCGGATATTACAGCACCGAATCCAACGGTCATTTAAGCGAATACGTGCCTTGGTACCGCAAACGGCCGGAGGAAATTACGGAGTGGATTGATCTCAGCAGCTGGATCAACGGAGAGACGGGCGGGTATTTGCGAGTCTGCACCGAGGGGCGCAATTGGTTCGAGACCGATTTCCCGAACTGGATGAAGGATCCGGCAATGGAATTCAAGCCGGAGCACCGGGGAGAGGAGCACGGCTCCTACATCATTGAAGGCTTGGAGACCGGCAGGGTATACCGGGGACATTTTAATGTGGTGAATGAAGGCATTATCGCCAACCTGCCGGAGGATGCCGTCATTGAAGCGCCCGGATACGTTGACCGCAACGGCATTTCCATGCCGCTTGTCGGGAATTTGCCTCTTGGCCCGGCTGCCGTATGCAGCGTAAGCATATCCGTTCAACGGCTGGCGGTTGAAGCGGCGGTTCATGGAGATGACAAGTTGCTTCGGCAGGCGTTTATGATGGATCCGCTGGTCGGGGCAGTATGCAATCCGAAGGAAATCTGGCAGCTGGTCGATGAAATGCTGGTAGCCGGTGAAGCATGGCTTCCTCAATATTCGGCTTCGATCGCCGAGGCGAAGGAACGCCTGGCGGCCGGCAATCTGATCCCGACTCGCTCGTATGAAGGCGCAGCCAGACTCAAGGTGAAAACGGTGGAGGAGATGCAGCTCGACCGGGAGAAAGCGAATCAAAACGCAGGTGAATCCGATAAAGGGAAAGATCGCGAAAAAGTGTAAGCCGATTGCACATCAGCGAACGCAATGAGAGATGACAAGGCAAGTCTTTCATGTATGCGCAAGTAGGGTATCACTTCTGACAGAGGATGGTATAACGGACAAAAATCCGTTATAATCCGTCTGCCGGGAGTGATTTTTTTGTATGCCGTTCCTCTTGTCCCGGCATATACTACGGATATATAAATAAATATTCGGATGGACAATCCCTGACCTGAGTCAGGCGCGCAGTTTGAGTAAAAATGGGTACAATGCAATTAGATGGGCAAAGCTGACCACGAAGGAGGCCATGGCAATGATTATTGGGGTTCCCAAAGAAATCAAAAATAACGAAAACCGCGTCGGCATGACGCCGGGTACCGTTATCAGTTTCAGGAATGCGGGGCATGAAGTGCTTGTACAATCCGGAGCCGGTCTGGGGATCGGTTTTACCGATGGAGATTATGAGGCGGCCGGAGCCAAAGTGGTTGCAACGGCTGCGGAGGCTTGGAAAGCCGAGATGGTGGTGAAGGTGAAGGAACCCTTGCAGGAGGAATATGATTACTTCCAGGAGGAAATGATTCTATACACTTACCTGCACCTGGCCCCCGAACCGGAGCTGACCCAAGCGCTGGTGGACCGTAAGGTGAGCGCCGTTGCTTATGAAACGATACAGCTGGCGGATGGCAGCTTGCCGCTGCTGACCCCGATGAGCGAAGTGGCGGGAAGAATGTCCATTCAGATCGGGGCGCACTTCCTCGAGAAGGCGCATGGCGGCAAAGGCGTGCTGCTAAGCGGCGTCCCGGGGGTTGCTCCGGGCAAGGTCGCCGTTATCGGGGGCGGCATCGTCGGCACCAATGCGGCACGAATTGCACTGGGACTCGGTGCGGACGTCAGCATTCTTGATATTAATCCCGTCCGGCTTCGTCAGCTGGATGATCTCTTTCAAGGGCGGGTCAAAACGATCATGTCCGATCCGTATCACATTGCGGAAACGGTTAAGGCTGCCGATCTCGTCGTGGGTGCGGTGTTGATTCCCGGCGCCAGGGCTCCGCGCCTCGTCACGGAAGAGATGGTGAAAGAGATGAGCCCGGGATCGGTCATCGTGGACGTGGCGATTGATCAAGGAGGCTCGATTGAGACAATCGACCGGATCACCACCCATGATCATCCGACCTATGAAAAACATGGCGTCATCCACTATGCCGTTGCCAATATGCCGGGCGCCGTAGCCCGTACCTCCACCATGGCATTGACCAATGTAACGGCACCCTACGGGATGAAAATAGCAAGCAAAGGAATCCGGTCTGCCGCCCGCCATGACATGGCGCTGGCCAAGGGCATCAATGTCATCGGAGGCAAAGTGACCTATGAAGCCGTGGCGGCAGCTCATGGTTATGCGCATACCAGCATTGACGACTATCTGCTGGCATAGTGAAAAAATGAAAAGAGCCATTTTTCAAAAATTTGACACGATACCGGGGCTTATTGCGTATACCTTGGGGACGAACCATTTAGCCGGGCGTGAGCAAAGTTGAAAGATGGCTTTTTATGTTGGCCTGGATATCCGATATATATAGAAGGGTTTTGTTTGTAGGAATGGGGGAGACGGCTTGAAATGAAACGTATGCGATGGTTGATTGTCATGCTGGTTCTGATGATTGGGACCGGCACATCGGTATGGGCTGCGGGTATTCCGTCCAAACAAGGGCTGGTGCGAGATACGGCCGGCTTGTTTGATTCGTCGCAGCGGCAGTATTTGAGTAAAATTGCCAAAGGGGAGCAGATCCATGTCTTTGTATTGACGGTTCCAGGTTTGGATGGTCAAAGTCCGACGGATTATGCCAATGCAGCGTACGATGCTTGGAATCTGGGCACGGCGGATGTTTTGCTGCTGATCTCCTCGGGAGATCGGAGCGTGGAATTCAACTTTAACAACCCGCGGCTGCAGCAAGCCATCGACGAATGGAGCAGGAGTAAGGGGAAGGGTACCGGCAGTTCCGCCATAACCGCCATGCTGGACGCTTATTTCATACCGCATGCGAAGGAGGGAAGTTTCTCGAAGGCCAGCGCGAGCATGATCCACCAGGTCCATCGCCTGGCAGCTCCGCCCGTCGGTGAAGTTCCCGTTCAGGGAGATGATCATAAGGCCGAGGCGGTATCACCGCTACCCGAGAACAAGGGGAGTGTCAAATCCACGGATGATACCACCCCGTCAACGTCCACGGCGGATAGCGCCGCTCCTCTGAAGCTCGAGTTTCCGAAGCTTCCGTGGATCGAAATTGGTGCCGGAGGACTGGGAATCGCGATAGTCTTTATGCTGGCCAGGGGCTTCCTTAAGAAGCGCAAACTGTCCATGATATCGGAGCAGTTCGCTGAATTGCTGGTCAAATGCAATGCCGGTCTCGAGAAGGTAGGCGCCTATCAAGGAATTGCTCAAGGCAAGACGGGCAGAGCGGTGCAGGAAATCGCAGATCGTTTGTCCGAGTTTATGGTGGCTGCCGCAGAGAGTAAAGCACAGCTGCAGGAGACCCGGATTTTCATCCTGCGTTATTCTTCCATGGATGAAGCCATCCAGCGGTTTTCGAAAATCGCCGATCGGCTGGATCGCGGGATCAAGGCTGAAGATAACCGGATTACCGTCATCGAGCATGCCGATAAAACGGCGAAAGGGAGAACCACGGAGCTGCACGCGGATTACACGGTGCTTAAGCAAACCCTTGACCGGGCAGCAGCCGATAGGGGATATCCCTTCCCGATCTTGTACCAAGAGCTTGAAGGGCTGGAACAAGATATTCAGCGCGCCGTCGAGCTTCAGCTGTTTGACCCGCTGGAGGCGCAGGAGGTTCTAAAGGCAGCTGAGCAGAAGCACTCCATGAGCAAGAGCAACATCGAAGACGTGGCTGTTTATGTTAAGGAAGCTCATGAATTTTCGGATCAGTCGGCGGCTATTCGCGCCGAGATTGTTAAGATCATAGAGACCCACCAGTTGTATCGGATCAAGGTCCGGCCTTTTGAGCGGCTGGATGATGCCAGGGAGCAGATGAACCAACTGGAAAATTTTCTCCGTCAAGGGAATATGGGTGAAGTTCGCAAGTCTTCCGAACGTGCGCACGCTATGCTGAAAGAGGCGCTGGGCATGACCAGACGGCAGGCGGAGCTGAGAAGGCAGAATCGAAACGGTCTGGACCGGTTGTATGAGCACATACAACAATTTCATAACGAAAGCTCCGTGCTGCAATCGATGCTGAATCATTGCAGAGGCCAGTATGTGCCGAGGCATTGGCAAAGCTGGGAGCAGGCCTTGGTGAAGGAATCGCAGGAGGTCCGCATGGCGGACGGTAAACTTCCGGAGGCCGAACGCTTAACGCACGACGAGGTGCAGGAGTTCGAAGAGGCGAGCGAGATCATCGAGAACGAATCGATGACGATGGCCCGCGTGCTGCAATGGGTACGGGAAATGAAGGAAACGCTTGAAGGCCTGGATGATCGGCTCCAGGCTGTACGCCATGAATTGGCAGCGGCTCAAGAAGTGTTTGTCAGTCAGCAGAAGACTCTGCAGATTCATAACGTAGTCACGAGCAACCACTCCCTTCTGTTAGGGCTGCCTGATTCATTTTGGAGAAATGTACAGACCGTGGGCGCTGGGCTCTCATCTCCGTTGTATGATCTGGATTATCTGGAGAGCGCAGCGAGGAGCTGCACCCAGGATGCCGAGCACTTTGCCTACGGGGTTCAAGACATTGTACGTCAGAAGGAGGAAGCCGAACGATTATCCGTGCAGGTCGAGCAGCGTTTCAAACAAGTTTCGCGGAGGGCCAGCCGGGGATTCAAGAAAAATTACAAGTCTTATCGACTCCGGGTCGAGTCGTTGTTTGAGCAGGGGATGTATGCGGAAGCCTCGCATGAACTGTTGAATATCGCGGAATATATCGATCGGGTAGAAAGGGAGATTCGCCATCAGGAAATGCTGGAGCAGCAGCGCAGGGCGGCCCAGCAGCTCCAAAGAGCGGCCGATCAAGCGAGAAGAGCGGCGGCGGACGCCCGTAAAGCGGCAGCACAGAGCAGCAGCCGGTCAACGAGCTCCAGCCGGGGAAGCTCCTCCGGTTCCTCGCATTCCTCGGGCGGTTCCGGCTGGGGGGATTCGTCATCCGGAAATTCGTCCGGCGGATCAAGCTGGGACAATAACAACTCGTCCGGCGGATCGAAGTGGTAACCGGAGGGCAGCCGACCTAGTAATCATCCTGCGACATGCTCTCTTCGTCGGCAACCGCCTGGATTTCCTCGGAACCGATGCTGATGAAGCGGTAGCCGTCGGCGGCCTGCTTCTTCAGCGCGCGTTCTTTGATGAACCTGGGACTGGCTTCACCGCCGTCTTCGTCGTACACGAGCAGAATGCCGTCGGTTTTACGGAGGAGCAAATCGTCTCTGGCCGTGAACTGCCATGGCCCCTGGTAGGAATTCTTGCTGACCGGCGCATAGAAGTCTACCCCCCTCATGACTTCCTGAAAATAAGCTTTTTTATCATCGTTCCATTGTTCTTCGGGATTCTGGTATGCCGTCAAAATGGAGCATTTCAGGTGAGGGTATTGGGACTTTAGTTCTATTGCTGCCTCAATGGCCCACAGGTCCACGCCGTATTGGCCGGGGGTGATTACCCACTGGAGGCCTTCCTCCAGAAGCGGAACCAGACGATGGGCGATCGCTTTGCGTATATAAGGAATGCCTTGATGTTTGTTATTGTAAATACCGAGCTCATGGGCTCGATATCCGGTAATCAGAATGTTTTCCAATCGAGCACGCCTCCTGAACAGAATTAGGTCTAGTGTACCTTTTTCGGAAATTTTGATCAACGGATGTTACAAATCGTATAGAATGGGTAAGTAATCCGGAATACATATTTTAGGAGGAAATTCGATTGAAGAAGTGGACAGCAGTATTACTAGGGGCAATTTTGGTTATGAGCATGACGGCATGCGGCAAAGACAACAAAGTAGCAGATGATGCCGCAACACCGCCTGCAGCGGAACAAGGGACGACGACTCCGGCAGAGACGCCGCCGGCTAAAGAAGAGCCGAAGGAGGAGGCTTTGCCAACCGCTGACGAGCTTCTTCAAAAATCGGCCGAAGCTTCGCAAAACTTGAAGAGCTTTGCCATGAAAGCCGATGTCAAGCAGCACATCGTTGTTGAAGGCGCAGAGAAACAGGAGCAAAACGTTGATATGTCGCTCGATTCGGAGCTTACGCTAGAGCCGGTGGAGATGATGCAGAACGTCGTGATGGATTCGCCGGAAGGCAAGGTCGAGATGAAGCAGTATATAACGGAAGACGGCATCTACATGCTCATGGATGGTCAATGGATGCAGGTTCCGAAGGAATCGGAGCAGGAGATCCGCGACAGCCTGGATCCGAGCAGTGCGAGTCCTGAGCAGCAGGTAGAGCAATTCAAGACCCTCGCTAAGGACTTCAAAGTAACGGAGGACGGAGACGCTTACGTCCTGACGGCGGATGTCTCCGGCGACAACCTGAAGGAGCTTGCCAAGTCCATGATGAGCCAAGCGGGCAACGATCCGCAGATGGAAGCCATGATGGACCAAATGGATATCAAGAGCATTCATATTACTTATGGCGTGCAGAAGGAATCTTACCTGCCTGTAACAACGGATTTAGACATGGTGATGGCAATGGAAGCCGAGGGTCAGAAGGTATCCTTGGACATGAAAATGAAGAGCGCCTACTCCAAGCATAACGAAATCAGCAAGATCGAAGTGCCGAAGGAAGCATTGGAAGCGAAATAATGCGCCTTGGGTAATGGAACAAGAGGAATATGAACCGTCATATTCCTCTTGAAAAAAAGGCTGCCCCGGTTCTCTGTAGATGTTCTACGGACCGGGGCAGCCTTATTTAATGGAATCCGTTTCATTACAACGGCAGGGTCAAGGCAGGGGCTTCCTCCATGATTGCACGAGGAGGCTTGCCATGAGGCGTGCTTGCGTTAACGGCCGCGGCTCATGCATCTTGCGGCATCGCCAAATCTAAGGTTTAGCAACTTCGACAATGACGCTGCCGAACAATTGACCGTCGATCGAGACCATAATGCGCCAAAGTCCAGGCGAAGGAAGTAACATCGTTGTCGGCAGTGAGGCATCGGCACCATTATGAGGATAAGGAGCGACGCGAGATTTAAATACATCGATGATTTCGGACGAATTTTGTTTCACGGCGGTGATGACCAGATCCCCCGTTAATTCTTCGTCAAGCCCCCAGAAATGCCACATGTATTTGTTCGGCTTGCCAGCGATAAGGCCCGGGTGTATAAAGCCCAAGCGCCCTTCGATGCCGGTCATGGCATAACTGCCGGACACGAAGCTCGGGCTCGGCTCCCAGCTGCTATCCGGCACATCAATAACGATATCGCCGTATTTCTCATGATCCACCATCACGTCGAAACGCCATAAACCGGAAAGCGGCAGAGCGAAACGGGAAGAAACTCGCGTCAAGTCATTGTAAGCCATATCGGAGGTAATCTTTGTCTCGGCAAGCTCCTCGATGGTAGTTCCCGTATCCCGGTGAACGGCGGATATGCTGATCGTTTTCCCTTCAAGCTCTTGAATCGGGGTTAATAAATTCCACCAGGCTCCGGCCGGAGAGCCCGCGGCAGCTTCCCCGCCCGGAAAAACCTGAAGTTTATCCACGCCATCCACCGTGTATACGCTTCGGGGAGTCCACTTGGCAGCGTATCCCCAGCCCTGGATGGGGATCATCCGTTGAAGCGCAGGGGACTCGCGCCATCCCCATACCGCCGCTATGAGAAGCAGCGCCAATACGCCTGCGGTCATGCTGATAAGACGCGCTGGAGCTCTTCTTTCACGGCTTATGGCGCCGTTTGCGGCGCTCTGCGATACATCGGATTTCATCTTCGCGGTGAACATCGGCTCGTTGAACGGAGGGGAAGCAAGCTCCTGCATCCAATCCGGCTGCGGCTCTTGTTCGGTTTTCATCGGATATCCGCTCCTTTCAACATCGTTTCCATCCGGGCGCGCGCCCGGTGCAGTCTGGACTTGATCGTTCCTTCGGATAGGCCGAGCAGCCGGGCCATTTCTTTACGCGGCAGCTGATAGTGGAATTCCAGGATCAGCACTTCCCGGTATTTGGGCGGCAGCTCCATCACGCATTTCCAGATCTGCGAGACCGCCGCGGCATCCATGAACTCTTTTTCCGCGGAAGACTCGGTCTGCTTGGAGGTGATCCAGCCCGTTAAAGACACCCTTGTCATGAAGGAGGATTTGAGATAGTTCAGGGAAAGATTGCGGGTGATGGTTAACAGCCACGTTCTGACCGAGCTTCGGCCCTCAAAATTATTCCAGTGCTTATAAGCCCTAAGGAACACGTCCTGACTGATATCGTCCGCCGCATCTTTTCGTTTCGTTAAGAAGAACGCATAGTTCCACACGTCCTGGCCGAAGGACTCCATCCAGCCGCTCAGCAGCGTGCTTGGATCATTCACGGCTACCATAGATTTAAGGGTCTCCAATAGCATCACCTCGAATATTAGACAATCGAAACATGGATCGGTTCCCGAATTTCCCGCAAAAATTTGAAACAATTTAACCTGCAAATCGTTGTATGAATAACAGGGATGCAGGAAATCGAGGAAGGGGAGCAGGGGCATGCATTTGTATTTTAAGGATAACTTTTTTAGCTCGGGGATAACAGATATTATGGATAGGGAAGGCCGTGTAATAGGAAGCTTGGACTTGAAGAGCGCTTTCGGCTCCTCGCTGGACGTGTATAACGCCGGGGGAGATGCCGTATGCAGCGGCTCGTTCCGATTCTTCTCGAACAAATGGAATATCACGGGCGGCAATGGGGAAGAACTGGGTCTGCTGCGCATGCGGATGAGTTTCTTTACGAAAAAATTCGAATACGATGCGAGGGCGCGAGGCGTGTATGAGATCACTTCGCCTGCCTTTTCCAATGAATATGAAATAACGGATGGGACCGGAAGGGTCATCGCCCAATTTACCCGCATTAGTGGCTGGCTCCAAGCCGGAGCCTATCAGCTGCAGAATGAGAGCGATGTTCTTGATGACTGGGAGCTCGTTGCCGTCGTGATGGGCATTCACCAAATACGCAAACGCAACAACAGCGCCGCCGCATCGAGCTCTCATTAAGCTTAAGGGAACCCCGATTAGATGATGAGGAGGAATCAAGCATGGACGAAGTCAGCGATCATCTGGATTATGGATTAACCCTTGTATTTATCGGCTTTAACCCGAGTCTGCGATCGGGCGAAATGGGGCACCATTACGCAAACCCGCGCAACAATTTTTGGAGGATACTGCATAAGTCCGGTTTGACTCCACGCTTGTATGAAGCCGCAGAGGACGGGGAACTGCTTAAACTGGGGTATGGATTCACCAATATTGTAGCCAGGCCCACCCGGGGCGCGGAAGACATTACCCGCGAAGAGTACAGGCTCGGAAGAGAGACGCTGCGGAAGAAGCTGGAGGAATACAGACCGGAGGTTGCCTGTTTTGTCGGCAAGGGCGTGTATACCGAATACAGCGGCAAGGCCAAGGCGGACTGGGGAATCCAGCCGGACTCCGTCGTAGACGGCGTCCGTGAGTTTGTAGCTCCATCATCCAGCGGGCTGGTGAGGATGCCCATGGATGAAATTATCGGAATTTACAGGCAGCTGCATGATTTGATATCGAGGAACGAGTTCTGATTTGGAAAGTTCGGATGAAACGATTCGCGGGCAGGAAAAAGAGGAACGCCAAAAGAGAAGCCGGACACGGTTGGTCGGGCTCATGGGCGTTCCTCTATTTTTAGAGAAGTACAGTATTGACTTCGGAGGGAGCCTCTCGTACTCTCGCTGGAAAGACTTCCGCTGCCATAGTCGGTCTTTCGAGAGAATATGTCGTTAGACGGTTATCTTCCGGCTATTCCGGACGTTTCAGCAGCGCGGGATCGATCCGCGGCACGAGCCCTTCATCGGCTGCGCGGTTCAGCAGGGCGGAAATTGCTGCATAGCCGTCTTCGCCCAGCTCTGCGGTAAATGGATTGACATATAAGTCAATGTGGGCATCGGCGACGTCCGGGTCCATTTCCTGTGCGTGCCGGAGGACATAATCCCGGGATTCTCCGGGATGTTCCCAGGCGTATTCGACCGAGGAGCGGATCCAGCTCGAGATGCTGGCCAGATCCAGCGACCTGCGGGCCACGATCGCTCCCAGCGGGATCGGCAGATTCGTATCGGATTCCCACCAGCTGCCGAGATCGGTCATCAGCTTCAATCCGTAGGACGGGTACGTGAACCGCGCTTCGTGAATGACCAGCCCGGCATCGATGGCACCGTCGCGGACAGCCGGCATGATCTGGTCAAACGGCATCACCACGATTTCGCCGAGTCCCCCGGGTACGTTTTGGGCGGCCCACAGGCGAAACAGCAGATAAGCCGTGGAGCGTTCGCTCGGAACGGCTACCCGCCGTCCGGACAGCGCAGCCGGACTGTCCGGGGTCTTTCCGTCCGTCAGCTTGTCCGCCGTCAGAACGAGAGGCCCGCAACCGCGGCCGAGCGCTCCCCCGCAGGGCAGCAGGGCGTATTCATCCAGCACCCAGGGCAGCGCGGCATAGGATATTTTCAAGATATCGAGTTCCCGATCCTCGGCCGCCCAATGATTGGTAATATCGATATCCGCATAGGATACATCAAGCTCGGGTGCACCGGGAATAAGACCGTGAACCCAGGCATGAAAGACAAATGTGTCGTTGGGGCAAGGGGAAAAAGCGATTTTCATCGTAGCACCTCCGGTAGTAATGAACTTGCTGTCTCAAGCGCCTGCAGCGCCTCCTTGATCTTCCATGCGCCGCGGTCCCGCGGACCGACCTGATTGGATATGGTACGGATCTCAAGCACGGGCACCCCGGCTGCATCGGCAGCGGTGGCTACGCCGAACCCTTCCATCGCTTCGGCGCAGGCGTTCGGCACCCGGCGGAGAAGGCTGGCGGCCGTCGCCGCCGTTCCCGTCGTGGTGGATACGGTCAGCACGGGACCAAGGGTCACGGCGGCGCCGGCATCCTCCAAGGCCTCGGCAAGCTTGCCGGCAGCTGCAGCATCGACCGGAATCCGATCCGTTCCGAAGCCGAGCTCCTGAACGCTGCTGAAGCCGTCTTCGGTTTCGGATCCGAGATCCGCCGCAAGGATGAGGTCCGCAATGACGATGGAGCCAACCTCAGCCTGACCGGCAAAACCTCCGGCAATGCCTGCGCTGACAACGAAATCGTAGGAGGCTTGCATCAAACGGCGGGCCGTCGCGGCAGCCGTGGCCGCCGGACCGACTCCTCCCGCGATAACCTCGAATCCGGACGCATTCTTTAGCCCGCGCAACACGGCATCTTTTTCGGCATCAACTGCCGTGACGATAAGCACACGCCTAAAGGAATGCGGGGCCGAGCTATATGACCCGATTGTATCTGCCGAGCTGGATGGGGTATGTTTCTGCATGTGATTAATCTCCTTTTTGGCTGAAACGTTAAGCATCTCATCCCTTTTACGTTATAACGTTCCGGGGGCGATGTAAAGTCTTCGGTCCAGGCGGGACACTTTATGTGTAGCAGCAACTTTCCGATATAGAGTATAATGAAGGGTAACTAACATACTTACATCATGGGTAGATTCGGAGGTTGGATAGCTTTGCGGAAGAAGGGTGCGAACGGACAAGAAAGCCGGGCGAGACTACTGATTGTCGCCGCCAATGAATTTGCGAAGTCAGGATACCATCAGACCAAGATCAGCACCATCGTTTCCCGGGCAGGATTGACGCAGCCGTCATTCTATTTGTATTTTGAGAGCAAAGAGGCGATTTTCAGGGAGCTGATGGAGAAATTTCGTTCGGAGCTTAAAGGCCTGATCGAGGGAAGCCGGTTGGAGAGCGGAATCGACGAGGCCCATGTGACCGGGCGTTTGCTTGGCGTGCTTACGGGGTTGTTCACGTTTCTTGGCAAGGACCCGGATTTGACGCAAATCGGTTTTTTCATCGGGGATGATTCCGTCATCGTAAAGGCTGAAATGGCAGCCATGATCGAGCAAAATCTGAAGGAAGAGCAGCGGGACGGGTACTTTGACCGTGAGTCCGACATGCACATCGTTGCGGAGTGCCTGGTCGGCGTCATCGAAAGGCTGACTTCCCAGCAGCTGTTGACACGCAAGCGGACTCCTGAGGATCTTGCGCGTCACGTGGTGAGTTTATTTATGCACGGCATTAGCATCTATCCGGCTAAGTGAGCAGTACGGGCACCCCCTGCCTCGTTCATGCAGGAACGATATGCAGATGCTTGATATCATAGAAACAGGCTGTGACATGGTTAAGGGGGACCTGGAACAGCCTGTTTTTTGCTGCTGTCCGCTGCCAAATTCCAGCGAGGGTTTGATCTTTTTCAGAGAATTGCAGTATATTCATTATACGATATGTAACCGGTTGCAACTGGTGAATGGCACACGAAGGATCAAGAATCGGGGGACTCATTCATGAAGAAGATGATGCTGGTGTACGGCGCCCTTATATTGGCTTTTCTCACCTATGTGTTCATGTACAGGCTGGAAGACAAGCGTTCCTCGGCCTGGGGGGAAGCCGGGCTGCACGGCAGCATGGGCGAGAATTACGTCATGGTCACATTTCAATCGGGGATGGAATATTGGAAAAATATATTGAAGGGATTCGAGGATGGTGGGGATGCGCTCGGCGTAACCGTCGATTATCGCGGGTCCACGCAATATGACGTGGAGGAACAGATTACCGTCCTGGAGCAGGTCATCGCGAAGCGTCCGGCGGGCATCGCCTTGTCGGCCATCGATTCGAAGGCGCTGACGTCCACGATCAATAAGGCCGTGGATGCCGGGATTCCGGTCGTCCTATTCGATGCGGATGCACCTGACAGCAAAGCGTATTCTTTTCTTGCAACCAACAATTACAATGCAGGGGTTGCGGCCGCGGACAAGATGGCGCAGCTACTCGGCAGGGAAGGGGAGATCGGGATTGTGACCCAGCCCGGGCAGCAGAACCATGACGACCGCTCGGAAGGTTTCCGGGACACGTTGGCACAGAGATATCCTTCCATGTCCGTGGTGGAGATCCGGGAAGGAAAAGGGGACACCCTCGTTGCCAAAGAGGCTGCGGCGGACATGCTGGGCAAGCACCCGGATCTCAAAGGAATCTTCGTGACGGAGGCCAGCGGCGGAATGGGCGTCGCGGATGCCGTTATCGGCGCGGGTAAGGCGGGCCGGGTGACCATCATTGGATTCGATACGAACAAAGGGACGCTGGACCGGATTTCCGACGGAACCATCGCGGCAACGATCGCCCAGGGTACTTGGAATATGGGCTACTGGTCCTTGCAGTATTTATTTCACCTGCATCACGGACTTACCGTGCCGGCCCCGACGCTCGGGAATGATGTGTCGCCGCTTCCCGCGAGGGTGGACACCGGAATCTCGATTGTGACCCGAGAGAATGTGAATGATTATTATGCGAAATAACAGAGTGGAATCCTGGCGCGAGGGTTTTTGGCGTTGGCTGCGGTTCGGGGATTTGCCGCTGAGATACAAGCTGGTCATCCTGTTCCTCATGGTTGGGATCCTGCCCTCAATTGCCCTTGGCATTCTTGTTAATTGGACGGTAAATCGCATTGTGGACCAGCAGGTCACCTCGAATACCATTCAACTGATCGGAAAGGTCAACCAGACCCTGGACAATGATATGGAGAATCTGCAGAACATTACGTATTTGATCGGCTTCGACCCTCGCACGGAGCGGTTTCTGCAAGGGGACATTCAAGGGGATAAGCCGGCGGCAGGAGCCGATATTCCTTCGGGAACCTATCGCCCGCAAACGTCCCCGGTCAAGCAGGATAATGAGGAAAATTACGAGATTAAGCGATACCTTCAAGGCTTCACGACGCTGTATCCGGAAATTGCCTCCATTCTTCTGGTCAATCGCGAAGGAGCCTATATCAGTAACGAAATGTACGCGCGCAGTCCGGCGAATTTGACGGAGGAAGAATGGTACCGCGAGGCCGTTTTAAACGAAGGGATCTTTACCGTGCTCGGCCATCCGGCAGACCGTAACGTCACCACCCACGTTCATTACGCCAACGAGGAGCTGGTGTCGGTCGTACGCTCGTTTGTGGATCCGGATACGAGGGAAGTGACCGGTGCGGTATTGATCGACTTGAAGCTGCGGGCGGTCGCCAGGGCAGTCCGGGATGTCACGCTCGGGAAAAGCGGATATTTGATGGTAGCAGAGGCCGGCGGCTCCAGCATTTATACCCCGGAGGATTCCATCATCCCGTCCATTCCGCCATCGTGGTTTCCCGAAGAGGAGAGCGGCGCTTTGATCCGCGAGGTAAACGGGGAACGGGTGCAACTGATATACGGCACCTCCTCCTTTACTGGCTGGCGGACAATCGGCGTATTTCCAACCAGCGAATCGGTGTATGAAGTGCGGGAGATTCGTTTTTATATGATCTGTTTCTTGTTTATAGTGTGCTTGTTTGGGGTTACGGCGTCCTACACGCTTTCGCAGTCCATATCCAGGCCGATCTGGCAGCTTATGTCCTTCATGCAAAAAGCCGAATCCGGGGATTTGACGATCCGCTACTGGGGAAATCGGCAGGATGAGGTGGGCATGCTCGGCCGCAGCTTTAACCGCATGCTCCAGCAGATCCGCAAGCTGATGAAGCTGAGCGAGCTGCGGGAGAGGCAGAAGCGCGAAGCGGAGCTGCGCAGCCTGCAGGCGCATATTAAACCGCATTTTCTGTACAACACGCTGGATACGATCCATTGGATGGCCCGCAAGAAAGGGGCGGATGACGTATCGGATCTGGTAGAATCCTTGTCGCGGCTGTTTCGGATCGGGCTCAGCAAAGGCGAAGATATCATTCCTATGTCCGACGAATGGACGCATATCAGCAGTTACCTGCAGATCCAGAAGATGCGTTACCGCGACAGGCTGCAGGTTGAGATGGAGCTTTCCCCTGAAGCCGAGAGACTGCACGTCCTGAAGCTCATCCTCCAGCCGATGGTGGAGAACGCGATATACCACGGCATTAAGGCCCGGAGAGGCCCGGGGCGAATCTGGATCCAAGCGGATGTTGAGGAAAATGTGCTGGTGCTTACCGTACGTGATGACGGGGCAGGTATGCCTGTGGAGCGGCTGGACGCGCTTCGCAGGCAGCTTGCCGATCCGGTAACGGCCATGGAGGCGCCTCGGGAAGAAGGGCCGGGCGCAAGCCGAAGCTACGGCATGCTGAATGTACAGGCACGTATCAAGCTAACGTTCGGGGAGACGTACGGAATTATGATTGACAGTATAGAGAACGAGGGAACCACGGTACGGATTACGCATCCGCTGCTGCATGCCGTTCCTTCGTCCTCCGATCATGATAGGAGAGACTCACGATGAAGAAAGCGTATCAAGTCTTGATTGCCGACGATGAGCCGATTATCCGCGAGGGGATTCGGGATGCGGTCGACTGGGGGGCGCTCGGCATGGAAGTGGCTGCCGAAGCGGAGGATGGCGAGGAAGCGTTGGAGCTTGCGCTCAGCCGGCCGATTGACATTATGCTGGTCGATATGAATATGCCGTTCCTGGACGGCATCGGGCTCATGAAGCGACTGAAGGAAGAACGCCCCGCGTGCCGGTTCGTCATTATTACCGGCCATGACGAATTTGCTTATGCGCAGGAAGCGATCAGGCTCGGGGTTAAGGATTATATATTGAAGCCGGTAAATGCGGAGCACCTGATCCAGGTGTTGGGGGGCGTTCGGGATGAGCTGAACGACCATCAAATTCAGGAAAGCTACCTGAAGAAGGCGTCCGAGCAAATCGAGAAGAACATTCCGCTGCTGCGGGAACGGTTTTGCCTTGAATGGATGCACGGCTTGCTGGATGAGGAGGAGGCGATCGAGCAGCTGGAGTTCCTGGGACTGCCGCCTTGCCGTCCCACCCGGATCGGCATCGCCAGATGGCCTGAGGTGACGGCTCCGCAGCCGTTGATGAAGGAAAGCGACCGCCAGCTGTATCTGTTCGCGATGGAAAATATAATCGCCGAGCTGTTTCATCCCGCCCCCTGCGTTTTGTTCCGGGACCATACCGGTTGGATCGGCATTTGCTGCTGGGGAGAAGCGGATTTGGAGATTGCGGCCGATGCCGAGCAATTGATCCAGAAGTACTTGAAGCTGGTCGTGAATGTACATTTGGAGCTGGTTTCGGAAGGGACGGACGGCGCCGTTGCGGCCGCCTACGAGGCTTGCCGGGAAGGGGTATTCAAGGAGGCGCAGCTGTCTCCGCTGGTGCGGCGTGCCCGGCAGCTCATCCAGGAACAGTATGCCGTTCGGGAGCTGACACTGGAATCTTTCGCCCAGGCCCTGCAGGTATCGCCGGTCTATCTGAGCCGGACGCTAAAGAAAGAATTGGGCATGTCCTTTATCACGCTCATGACCCAGACGAGGATTCAGAAAGCGATCCAACTGCTCAACGCCACCGAGCTGAGCATCCTGGACATCGCAGAGCGGGTGGGGTATGACAGCCAGCATTATTTCAGCACGGCCTTTAAGAAGGTGATGGGGGTGTCGCCGAACCGGTATCGGAAAGGGGCGGCGGTTCTGGAAGAATAGAAGAGATGAAGGACGGAGCCCACGACAGGAGCAATAAAAGGCGGTGATTGCGTTCCATGGCAATCTCCGCTTTTTTGCCTGCAATCCGAGGGGGATATCCGAGATGAATTTTTTGTCGAATCGTTAACGTTTGTTAATTATTATTGACATCCTTTTTTGTTAGAATAGCGGTCAGGACCGAGGAATCATGGACAACATGCAACAGAGTCCTTATTCCTTAATGTTCACTATTTATTTCAAGAAGGGGAGGTTTCATTGCGCAGATTGAAAAAAATCGCGATGCTTCTGCTCGCATTTCTGATGATCATGCCGAATCTGCCGCAGCCGGCACATGCCGCATCCGCGGCGCCCGCCGGCATCAAAGGAATCGGAACGGGATACCTTCATTCCTTGCTGATTGCCGGAGACGGCACGGTTTGGACGATGGGGGACAACGGTGCGGGAGCACTGGGCAACGGCACAACGGATAATGCATTCCGTCCCGTACCGGTGACCAAATTCGACGGTACGCCGCTGGGAAACGCGAAGTTCGTGACGGGAGGAGGCTATTTCTCGGTCGCGCTGCTGAATGACGGCACCGTATGGTCCTGGGGCAAAGGAACCTATGGGAAGCTGGGCAATGGTGCATCGGCCGATCAGTATCGAGCCGTGCAGGTAACGGAGTCCGGCGGCGGGCCGCTAACGAATGTACGCAGCATCGCCGCGGCTTACGACCATGTTCTGGCCATCAAGGAAGACGGATCGGCTTGGGGGTGGGGATCCAATTCGAGCAGCATGCTTACCGATTATTATGACATCAGCAACCCCCGGGCCGTACGTATCAAGGCATCAAGCGGATCCTATCTCAAAGACGTGAAGGCCGTAGGGGCAGGCGATTACCATTCCGTTGCGCTCCTGAACGACGGAACGGTATGGGCCTGGGGCTACGGAGGCTTTGGAGGGTTGGGCAACGGGTCAACGGCCGACTCCGTGTATCCGGTACAGGTGATCGATTCCTCCGGACAGCCGTTAACCGGCATAGCCGATATCCAAGGCAGTCGATTTGGCGGCATGGCTTTGAAGGGAGACGGCACCGTTTGGGCTTGGGGATACAATGAGAATTTCAACTTGGGCAACCCGGGGCTGACTTCTTCCAACACGGCGATTCAGGTTCAGCAGACGGGTTCCGGACCACTTACGGATGTGGTCCGGATATCCGGCGGCGGCCGTTTGAGCATGGCTCTTAAGCATGACGGAACCGTGTGGTGGTGGGGCATGCAAAACCGGAACCTGCAAGTGGCAACGAAGCTGCTCGGCGACGTAGGCCAATTGGCAGCCGGAGACAATCATGCCCTTGTGATCAAAACGGACGGCACCGTTTGGGGTGCGGGTTGGACCAGCAGGGGAGAGTTGGGCATATCGGACGCCAGTCCCTTAATATATTACACGACTGCGCTGCAAGTATATCCAGCCCGGACGCAAATCAGCGCCAGTCCCGCTTCCATCGATGCGGACGGGGCGAGCAAGACGACGGTCACCGTAACGCTCAAGGAAGGAAGCAACTATAACATCGGCAGGAGCGAAGGGACCGTTCAGCTTAGCACGACAGCGGGCACGCTCGGTCCGGTCACCGATCACGGGGACGGGACGTATACGGCTGAACTGACGTCGTCCAAGACGACCGGAACCGCAACGATTACGGGCATCATTAACGGTTATCCCATGAGCGCAAGCGGCACGGTGAAGTTCAATCCGCTTGGCGCTTCGGCCCTCACTTCAACGGTCACCGCGAGCCCGGCATCGATTCCGGCGGACGGCAGCAGTATCTCCACCGTGACGGTGCAGCTGAAGGATAGCAACGGAAATCCGTTGACGGCGAGCGGCGGCGCCGTGCAAATGAAGACGACCGCCGGTACGCTGTCCGGCGTGACGGACGGGAAGAACGGGACGTACACGGCACAGCTGAAAGCGCCCGTTTCCGTCGGTACGGCAACCGTAACGGCGGAGCTGGGCGGAACGCCGCTCGCGCAGAAGGCAGCGGTCACGTTCATTCCAGGAGCCGCATCGGCTTCGGCATCCACGATCAGCCTGGGGCAGAACACGCTCACGGCCGGAAGCGGCAGCACGGCGGTGACCGTCCGATTAAAGGATTCGCACGGCAATCTGCTGGTGTCCGGAGGCGACATGGTAACGATCCAGTCCTCACACGGCACGGCCGGGAGGGTAACCGACCATGGGGACGGGACCTATACGGCTGTGCTGACGGCAGGCACGGCCGCAGGCAGCGGGACCGTCAGTGCCGCGGTGAACGGGGCGGCGATGCAGCAGAAGGCCGCGATTCAGATTCTTCCCGCGGGAGCGTCCGCGCAAACCTCGGAACTGTCAGCGGCTCCCGTCTCGATCGTTGCGGACGGCAGCAGTAAAACGATGCTGACGGTACGGCTCCGGGATGCCTACGGCAACGCGTTGACGGCCTCCGCAGGTACCGTGTCCATGAGTACAAGCGGCGGCACCATCGGGGCCGTGTCCGACAAAGGCAACGGAACCTATACCGCAACGCTGACCTCGGCCTCTATGACCGGCACCGCTGAAGTATCGGCCAGATTGAACGGTTCTTTGATCAAACAAACGGCCGTGGTCTCGTTCGTCCCGGGGGCTGCCTCCGCGGACAAGTCCAGCCTTGCCTCTGCTTCAGGCAGTCTCCAGGCCGGATCGGGGGCCACGACGTTAACCGTAAAATTGAAGGATGCGCGAGGCAATGATCTCGTGACTGGCGGCGATGCCGTGACGATGCAGGCCAGCATCGGCTCGATCGGTACCGTGGCGGATCAAGGCAACGGAACGTATACCGCGACGCTGACGGCGCCGACGGCAACGGGCATATCGGTTGTGTCCGCTTCGGTTAATGGCGTGAGGCTCGCGCAAACGGCGAACGTTAGCATTGTGCCCGGCCCTGTGTCTCTGTCGGCCTCCACGATCAGCGCTGCGAACGCAAGCGTTCCGGCTAACGGAACCGGCACGACCAGGGTTACCGTGGAGCTGAAGGATACGCATGGCAATCGTTTAACTGCTTCGGGCGGTACCGTAACCTTGTCGGCTACTGCAGGCAGCCTGAGTGCGGTAACGGATCACGGCGACGGGACGTACAGCGCGACCTGGACGGCGCCGACGACCGCCGGAACCGCAACGGTGTCGGGTTTTGTCAACGGCTCGGCACTTGCCGGCAAGGCAAGCTTGAACTTCGTTGCCGGAGCGGCATCGCCGTCAGCGACGAGCCTTTCGATCAACCCGGCCTCGATTACGGCAGACGGCGTCAGTACGGCCGTCATTACGGTGCAAGCGAAGGATGCCTACGGCAATCCGGTGACGCAAGGAGGCGACGCGGTATCCGTCGAAACAAGCGGAGGCACGCTCTCCGTTGTCACGGACCGCGGTAACGGCATCTATACGGCTACCGTTAAAGCGCCGACCACCGCCGGCAAGGCCGTCATCCGGGCCGAGTTGAACGGCAAGACCGTCACGCAGACGGCGGACATTGCGTATGTTGCGGGCGCCGCTTCTCCGGCGACATCGCTCCTCACGGCGGGGGCGTCCGCGCTCCCGGCTGACGGGTCAAGCACAATGGCGCTGACCGTGCAGCTGAAGGACATCCACGGCAACAACCTGACGTCCGGCGGCGACAGGGTGAGCCTTAGCGCGACCGCCGGCTCGATCGGAGCGGTAACGGATCATGGCGACGGCACATACTCGGCTGTGCTTACAGCACCGACGGTTGCCGGTCCGGCAACGATCACCGCGACCGTGAATGGTGCGAAGCTATTGCAGACCGCGTCCGCTGATTTTGAGCCCGGAGCGGCTTCGGCACGGGAATCGCTGCTGACGGCAGCATCCCCGGCGATGCCGGCTGACGGCGCCAGCACAACAACCGTGACGCTGCAGCTGAAGGATGCCTTTGGCAACGAATTGAAGACAGGCGGTGATACGGTCGTGTTCACCACGACTTCCGGAACGTTGGGCAGCGTTCAAGACCATGGCGACGGCACGTATTCAGCCATGCTGACGGCCGGTACGGTTTCCGGTTCAGCCGTCGTATCGGGTGCGGTAAACGGTGTGCCGTTGGAGCACCCCGTATCGGTGGAGCTTCTCACCGGGGCGGCATCCGCGGCCGAATCGATCATCGAAACGGACAGCAAAGCAATCACCGTGGGCGGCAGCACGTCAACGGTTGTCACGATTCGGTTGAAGGATGCCTTCGGCAATGCGTTGACCGCAGGAGGCGACAAGGTCTTGCTGCAGACGACGGCCGGAACGCTGGGTCTGACGACGGATCATCATGACGGCACGTACACGTCCATATTGACGGCTGGCACGGCGGCAGGCGAGGCCGTCATCACGGGAATGGTCAACGATGTACCGTTGGCGCACACGGCGTCGGTGCAGTTCATGCCTGGCCCGGCTTCGGCGGACCAAACGGTATTGTCAGCCGACCGGGCAGTCGTCACCGCTGACGGGCTAAGCCGTTCAATCGTGACCGTACAGCTGAAGGACGCTTATGGAAACGAGCTCAGCTCCGATGCCGGATCGCTCCAGCTTAAGCTGGCGTCGACGCTTGGCCTGCTAACGGAGCCGGAGTACGAAGCGGAAGGCCGTTATACGGCCGGCGTTGCGTCGAATAGGGCCGGAGCAGCCGTTATTACCGGAACCTTGGACGGCATTCGGATCGCCTCGTCGGTGACGGTATCCTTCGAGCCGGGCGAGCCTTCGGCGCTCGCCTCGACGGTGGATGCGGACCGGACCGGGCTGACAGCCGACGGCATGCAGTCCGCGCGGATTACGGTGCAACTGAAGGACGCCGCCGGCAATACGATTCCGGATGACGGCGGGCCCGCGGACATTCGGATTCATTCCTCGATCGGCACCGTTTCCGCGGCCGTATATGAGGCCGAGGGACGGTACACGGCCTTGCTGATCTCCACCGAGGCTGGCATTGCCATCATTACGGCATCGGTGGACGATAGCGAGCTTGCAGACACGGCTGAGGTCGAATTTCTGCCGGGGCCCGCTTCGGCCGCTGCATCGGAGCTTTCCGCCGACAGCGGGGCAATCCCGGCCAACGGCTCCGCTGCCTCGATGATTACCGTCTTGGTAAGGGATGCTTTTGGCAACAGCACGGGGAACGGGGCCGATATTCGGCTTGAAACAACGCTTGGCACCGTGACGGAAGCCACGTATCGCGAGAACGGCGTGTATACCGCGGAAGTCCGTTCAACCGAGCCGGGAGTGGCTGACATTCACGCCTGGATCGGCGGAGAGCCGATTCGGGATGGCGTGCAGGTAACCTTTGCCGACGGCATATGGTTTACGCCGCCCTCGTACCGCCTTCAAATCGGCGAATCGGTGCGCACGGTCGTGGAGGTGACTTACGAGGATGCTACCTCGGACGTAACCGCAGATGCCCGCTTCCAATATGATGATGGGCTGATCCGGGTGGCGCGGGCCGAGGACGGCTACTGGTATGTCACAGGTCTTCGTGCCGGGCGTACCGTCATGCAGGCCGTCTATGAGGCTGATGCCGGCAGGCTGACAGCCGCCGCCCCTGTCACGGTTTATGCCGTGCCGACCGGATTGACGCTGGACGCTTCCAGGTATGAAGTGAGGGAGGGCGAATATCGCCAGATCCGGGTAACTGCACATTACTCGGACGGCACCTCCTCCGATGTGACCCCGGAAGCTGCATACCGACTTGCAGACAGAGGTTATGCATCCCTGAATGCAGCAGGCCGGCTGCATGGCATCCGGTCAGGGAAAACGTCCATGACCGTGACCTACGAAGGTCTCAGCACCGCAGCCGAGGTTGCCGTTTTGCCGCCGGCAAACTCAGGCGGTGATCCTGGTTCCGACGGAAGCCCGGGCAACGCCGTCGGCCTGCCGGGCGATGCAGGCGGGGTGAAACCGCCCGCAGGGGCAGATCGCGATCTCACCGTCAATCTGGTGCTCGACGGGGAAACCGGCCAGACAATTACGCTCGAGCCCGAACAGCTGAGTTCAGGCCGCATCGTGATTGAAACGAGGGGCGGAACGAGCGAATGGTCGCTGCGCATGAAGCCTGCCGTCGTGGAACGGCTGCAGGAGCTTGCCAGGGGCGCGGTGATGGAGTGGCGCACGCCGCAGGGCGTATTTGTCTTCTCGCTGGCTGAGCTTGGCGAGCTGCCATCGGATTTATCTGCGACTTTCATCGGGCTCACGATCAGAACGGTCGATGACGAGGCGGAGACGAGACTCGGGGAGCTCTCGCGGAAAACGGGAGCGAGTATGCGGTTTAAGCCGTTCTCCGTGTCGCTGAACGCATGGAAGCCGGACGGAACGGCGCAGCCGCTGGCAGATGGCCGATTATCCGCAACCTTCTCGCCTTCAGGGCGAATACTGGCCGACGGCCGGTATTTGACGGCAGCTTACCTTGATGAAGCCGCAGGACAATGGAAGCACGTTCCGGCCCGTTTCACTTCGGCCGAAAATGCTCTTCTTACTTTAAAGGCATCGGGAACCTATACCGTTCTTGAGAGCCGCCGCGCATTCACCGACATGAGCGGGCATTGGGCTAAAGCAGACGCCGAACTGCTCGCGAACAAGCTTATCGTGCAGGGGACGGAGGGCGGCCGTTTTGAACCCGGCCGCTCCATCACGCGAGCGGAGCTTGCCGCCATGCTGGTCAGGATGCTGGGGATCCACCCGAGCGGAGCTGCCGCGGTTCCTGCTTCGTTCAACGACGTGGCGGGCCGATGGTTTGCAGCCGAAGTTCAAGCCGCTTATAAGGCGGAATTGATCCAAGGGTATGCGGACGGCAGCTTCCGTCCGGATGCTGCCGTGACCCGGCAGGAAATGATCGTCATGATCGCAAGGGCGATGGAAGCGGCGGGGCTTGGCAAGGAGGCCGAGGGAGCGCCGGTGCAATATGCCGACGATGACAAGCTTGCATCCTGGGCTCGCGGGGCAGTCGATCAGCTTTCGCAGGCAGGACTGTTGACGGGCGACCAAGCGAACAGGCTGGCGCCGGAGCGGGCGGCTACGCGCGCGGAAACGGCGGCCATCCTGGCAAGAATGCTGCAATCGGGCATGTGATCGCAATATGGTCGGCGGGCCTTGGTGCCCGCCGGCCTTTTTAAATCCATGGAAGCATGAAAAGAGAACATGTGGTAGCGGGCTGATCTACGCTGCAGCATGGAGAGAGCCTCCGGTTCGTTGGCATACAACGAACCGGAGGCTCTTTTTGATGACGAAAAAGGCATTCGGACAGTTCCCATGGAGCACATCGGTACACAGCCCTGCACATCTCGCAAGAATGCCGAACAACAAACAAAAGTATGAAAATTATAAAAAAGGTTGTTTTCGTGGAAAGACCCCTCCACCCGAACGGAGGTATCCTTTTGAGTACAGAGAGGCTTTTCGAACCTACGGTTGTAAGCGCTCTCGATTTCATTTTTCGGAAAGGGGAACTACCGATGAAGAGAGGATTGCCAGGATTGCTGATCGCGGTGCTGCTCTTGGCCCTGACGGCCTGCAACCTCGCCGAAAGCCAAACCGGCGATGCTGAGAAGGGTTACGTCGGCCTTGCGATGCCCACCAAATCATCCGAACGCTGGGTGGCTGACGGGAAGAACATGGAGCGGCTGTTTCAGGAAAAAGGGTATAAAACCGACCTGCAATTCGCCGAGGACGTGATTGAAAACCAGATTTCCCAAATCGAGAACATGATTACGAAAGGGGTCGACGTAATCGTCATCGCTTCGATCGACGGCAATACGCTGACCGACGTGATCAAGAAGGCCCATGATCAGGGAATCAAGGTCATCGCCTACGACCGGTTGATCCGCAACACCGAGCATTTGAGTTATTATGCCACCTTCGACAATTTCCAGGTCGGCGTTCAGCAAGCCTCCTATATTGAAGAGAAGCTTGGCCTGAAGGAAGGGAAGGGGCCGTTCAATATCGAGCTGTTCGGCGGGTCGCCGGACGATAACAATGCTTACTTCTTCTATGACGGCGCGATGTCCGTGCTCAAGCCTTACATGGACTCGGGCAAGCTTGTCGTTCGGAGCAAACAGACCACGATGGCCCAGATTGCAACCCTGCGCTGGGACGGCGCCCTGGCGCAGTCGCGGATGGATAACCTGATCAGCGCCAACTATTCCAGCGAGAATCTGGACGCGGTGCTGTCGCCCTACGACGGGATCAGCATCGGCATCATCTCCTCGCTCAAAGGCGTAGGCTACGGGACGGCCGGCAAGCCGCTGCCGATCATCACGGGTCAGGATGCGGAGCTTGCTTCCATTAAGTCGATCGTGGCCGGCGAGCAAACCCAGACGGTGTTCAAGGACACGCGCCAGCTCGCCGAGCAGGCTGTGAAGATGGCGGAGAGCGTGCTGAAGGGAGAAGAGGCCGAGGTGAACGATACGGAATCGTACGACAACGGCATCATGGTCGTGCCTGCCTATTTGCTTCCCCCTGTATCCGTTGATGCTTCGAACGTGGAGAAAGAGGTTGTGGAGACGGGCTACTATTCCAAGGAAGAAATCGGATTGAAATAGTCTTTAGGCAAGCGAATACGAAAGGATAGGAAGGTGAAGCCAGATGTCAGAGTACATTCTTGAAATGCGGAACATTACGAAAGCGTTTCCCGGGGTAAAGGCGCTGGACCAGGTGAATCTGAAGGTTCGCGAGGGTGAAATCCACTCCCTGTGCGGGGAGAACGGAGCAGGCAAATCGACGCTGATGAAAGTGCTGAGCGGCGTGTATCCTTACGGCACCTATGAGGGGGATATTCTGTTCAAAGGCAGCGTCTGTGAATTTAAAAACATCAAGCAAAGCGAAGACCTGGGCATCGTCATCATCCATCAGGAGCTTGCGCTGATTCCTTATTTGTCGATTGCCGAGAACATTTATTTGGGGAACGAGCGCGCCGAGAAGGGCATCATGAACTGGAATGAAACGATGATGGGGGCCAAAGAGCTGCTGGATAAGGTGGGGCTCAGTGAGAACCCGAATACGCAGGTGGGCAGCATCGGCGTCGGCAAGCAGCAGTTGGTCGAAATTGCGAAGGCCTTATCCAAGAAGGTGAAGCTGCTGATTCTGGACGAGCCGACGGCGGCGCTCAACGAGGACGACAGCGAGAATTTGCTTGCGCTGATGCTGGAATTCAAGAAGCAGGGAATCTCCTGCATCCTGATCTCCCATAAATTGAACGAGGTGTCGAAGGTATCGGATTCCATTACGATTCTGCGCGACGGCCAGACCATTGAAACATTGGATATGAGAGGCGGCGAGGTGAACGAGGACCGGATCATCCGCGGCATGGTCGGGCGGGATTTGACGAACCGCTATCCGGAGCGGAGCCCGAGGATCGGGGAGGTCATCCTGGAGGTTAAGGATTGGACGGTATACCACGAGCTGCAAGCAGGGCGAAAAGTAATTGACAATGTGAGCATGAATATCCGCCGGGGGGAGATCGTGGGCATTGCCGGGCTGATGGGATCCGGCCGGACCGAGCTTGCGATGAGTATTTTCGGCAGGGCTTACGGCCGGAACATTACGGGTACGCTTCGGAAAGACGGCAGGGAAATCCGGAATCAGTCCATCAACGAGGCGATTGAGAACGGCTTTGCTTACGTGACCGAGGACCGGAAGGAATACGGGCTGATCCTCATGGACGATATCAAACGCAACATCTCGCTGACCGGACTGTCCAAGCTGGCAAAGAAGATGGTCATTGATGATCGGGAAGAAATCCTCGTGGCGGAAGACATGCGGAAGAAGCTCAAGATCAAAACGCCGAACATTCTCCAGAAGACGGGGAACCTCAGCGGGGGGAATCAACAGAAGGTTGTGCTGAGTAAATGGATCTATGCTGAGCCGGACATCCTGATTCTGGATGAGCCGACGCGGGGGATTGACGTCGGGGCCAAATACGAAATATACGCGATCATCAACCAACTGGCAGATGAGGGGAAGGCGGTGCTTGTCATTTCCTCGGAGCTGCCTGAAATTTTAGGGATCTGCGACCGGATTTATGTCATGAGCGCGGGACGGATGACCGGAGAAGTTGGCAGAGAGCAGGCTTCGCAGGAAACCTTGATGAGATACATGACCAAGAATGGAGGGGCTTAAGCATGGAGACGCTCAAAAAAATGTTTAAAAACAACATCCGCCAATACGGGATGATCATCGCCCTTGTTGTCATTATGATTTTTTTCCAAATCATTACGGGAGGGCTGCTGCTGGAGCCGATCAACATCACGAACCTGATTCTCCAGAACAGCTATATTCTCGTACTGGCCATCGGCATGGTGCTTGTCATCATTACGGGTCATATTGATTTGTCGGTCGGTTCGGTAGCCGCTTTCGTCGGCGCCGTTGCTGCGATCATGATGGTCGATATGCAGCTGCATCCGGTCATTGCCGTCATCGTATCCTTGATCGTCGGCGGTCTGATCGGAGCATGGCAGGGATTCTGGGTGGCTTACGTGAGGATACCGGCCTTTATCGTAACCCTGGCCGGCATGCTCCTCTTCCGCGGCCTGACGATGATTGTGCTGGAGGGCCAATCCATTGCGCCGTTTCCGGGCGGCTTCCAGAAGCTGAGCTCCGGTTTCATTCCGGACTTCGGCAACACCGGCACTAATCTGATCGCGATTCTGGCCGGCATCATCTTTACGGTTATTTTCCTGATCAATGAGCTGCGGGAACGAAAGGCCCACAAAAAATACAACTTCGACGTTCTGCCAAGCGGCTTGTTCCTTCTGAAGCTGGTGCTCATCGCGGCCGTGATCAATGCCTTTACGTTCATGCTGGCTAGTTACGCTGGCCTGCCGAACATTCTGATTCTGCTGCTGGTGCTCATTATCATCTATTCCTTCGTGATGAACAAAACCGTGATGGGCCGTCATATTTATGCGCTTGGCGGCAACGAAAAAGCGGCGGCGCTGTCCGGCGTGAAAACCAAGAAGGTCACGTTCTGGGTATTCGTCAATATGGGCGTCATGGCCGCCATCTCCGGTTTGATTTTTGCCGCCCGCTTGAACGCGGCGACACCGAGAGCCGGTACGAACTTTGAGCTGGATGCCATCGCGGCAAGCTTCATCGGCGGCGCTTCGGCCACCGGCGGGATCGGGACGGTCTTCGGCGCGATCATTGGCGGTCTCGTCATGGGCGTCCTCAATAACGGGATGTCGCTCGTAGGTCTCGGCATCGACTGGCAGCAAGGCATTAAGGGCCTGGTTCTCCTCGCGGCGGTAGCCTTCGACATTTACAATAAGAAGAAGGGCAGTGCCGCTTAATCTATACGGTGGCGTTATATCATAAAATGGCTGATTCCGGGGGAGAAGGTACTACCCATGGATCAGCCATTTATTTGGGTCTAGGTTACATTTTGATCGTAACTCTCCGGGTGATCAGCCGAATCAGAATCAATGCAATCAGGATGACGGCCAGAGAACCTGCGAGCGAAACCGGCAGCGTGACGGAAAAGTCTGTCGTGACCGGCAACCACTGTTCCCATATGGAAGCCAGCTCGAACTGCCACAATGCATCCATGAAGCCGATCAACACGAGGGCAACGGCGATCCATCCCAAGCCGCGAATCCAGCCAAACCGGTAAAATCCGGATCCAATCATCCACCCCATCAGATAAAAGATGAAGATTTGGATACCGTAGGAAACGAGCATCAACAGCCAGCTGTTGTCGAACGCCTGCAGCAGCCGGGTGCTTCCCTCATCTTGTGATGCAAACAGCAAGACAATCCATTGGATCAGAGCCGTGGCAACCGGAAATGCCAGGGACAAATAGACGGCGGCTAAAGCGGAACCACTGAAGAAATCCCGTCGCGTAATGCCGTGTCTTACATAATAGCTCAGAAAACCGTAAGCTGAAATGATGCCGACGACAAGCATAAATCCTTTGGTGGAGCGGTAAGCGATAGAGAAGAAGTCCTCATCCGACATTTCTTCCCGAATATTGAAACCAATGATGTTGACGATGCCGGCTCCAATATAGATCAGCAGTACAATCGTTAGAAAACCCAATGCCCAGCTGCCTTGTTGAATAAACATTTCCGTCGATACCTTGCTTATGGGCGATGACGTCTTTTTCATGCGGAATATTCCTCCCCCGTCAGATGGATAAACAAGTCCTGAAGCGAGATCGGCCCGATCTCAAGTCCTGCCTTCAATGCGGCTGATTGAGATGCCTCGTCCAGCTCCCCGTAGACCATGACGGCCTTAGTGGAACCGAGCTGCTGCACGTTCAGAACCTTCATGCCCTGGATGAATTCGTCCACCTTGGTCGCGGGGCCCGTAATGGATACTCCCTTGGACGTAAGGCTTTCATAATCATCTTGGAGAAGGAAACGGCCTTTGTGGATGATAATGACTTCCTCAAACAAATAATCCATCTCCGATACCAAGTGGGTGGAAAGAATGAACGTACGTGGATGGCGCTCCTGGTCTTTTAGCAATTCCCGGTAAAAAATTTCGCGTGACGGCGCATCCATGCCGAGATAAGCTTCATCCAGAATGGTAACCGGCGACCGGCTGGCGAGGCCGATGCATACGTTAAAAGCGGACTGCATGCCTTTGGAGAGCTGCTTGAGCTGGTTATCCAGGGGCAAATTGAATTTGCGGGCAAGCTCCAGGGCATAAGCCGTATCAAAATGGGGCCGGTACCTGGCAACGGATTCAATCGCGGCCTTGACCTTGTCCGTCTCCTCTTTATAGTCGACATCGTAGATGAAGGAAACTTCCTTCATGATTTTGGCATTTTCGAAGGGCTGCTCGCCGCCAATCGTAACGGATCCCGACGATGGTTCGCGAAATGAAGCCAGGATCGACAGGAGCGAGGTTTTGCCTGCGCCGTTTCGGCCGAGGAGACCGTAAATTTTGCCGGCCGGGAGGCGCAGGGAAACATCGCGGACGGCTTCGACGCTGCCGTATGTCACCGATACCCGATCTAACTGTACATCAAGATTCATGAGTGTCACTTCCTTTTAACTGGGTTATGATTTGAACAAGCTCATCCGTGGACAAACCGAGTTTGTCCGCTTCCTGTACCATAGGCACCACATAATGTTCCGCAAATGCACTCTTTCGGGTCCGGAGCAGCATTTCCTTGGCCCCCTCAGCAACAAACATGCCGACACCTCGCTTTTTATAGATGAGTCCGGTATCAACCAGCAGGTTGATGCCCTTCAAGACCGTAATGTGATTGATTTTGTAAAATTGGGACAGCTGCGTCGTGGAAGGAACCTGTTCACCTTCAAGCAATTGGTCATTGACGATTTGGTCCTCGATCTTTTCCTTGATCTGGATGAACAGGGGCCTATTATCTGGATGCACGGTACCGCTCAATAAGAATCACCACCTTGCCTTCATTGTTCTGTTAAGGTTATATGCTTATATATATGACTATATAACCAAAATGTGAACGGCATGTCAAGCATTTGGTTGAATATCACACCTCCATCGAAACGCTTTAGCAGAGAACATCGTCAAAAAAGGCCGACCAGAAGGAACTGGTCGGCCTTGATTTATTTACTGATGCGTCAGTCATATTGGAGTATAACTAAAGTATGCTATGGGAACCTCGATATTTAATAAAAACAAATAGCAATATCATTTCATTTGGCTTCCGAATACTCGGAAGCGTCCATAGGAGGGAGCTTTCCCCGTTTCAAATCACGGATCGATAATCCAAAATCGATTTGCAGATGCGGATAATCCGGAAAGTTGGCCCAATCTCCGCCCCACTGGAAGCCTAAATCTTTTGCAATCTCCACGACTTCCATCCAGTCGGCCTTGCCGTTTCCGTTCCCGTCGTATTCCATATCCCAGATGACGCTGCCATCCTTCAGCCTCAGCGCAAAATCAATGGCGAGCCCGTAGTTGTGAAGAGATTCCCCGGCCTTGGCATTCGTCACGATGTTGCCCTCGGTGCTGCGGCCCTGATTGTAGATGCGGGTCTGCTCTTCGTGGCTCCGGTAACCGTCCGTTATGACAATCGTAATCCCTTTTTTCTTGGTGAGACGGACAAGCTCATTCTTTTGCTGCAGTACATACGGGTGGAGCTGGGTGATTTCAGGGGTTTCTTTGCTATTAAAATCAAAATCAAGATCGTTGATAATTCCCGGTATGGCGGTTTGCAACTGCATGTAGAAGATGGCGAGCAATAAGGCAACAACAAGGAAAAGCGTCGTTTTTTTGCGTTTGATCATGCGGACTCTTTAATCTACCTACTTTCATATGATGGCTTACTCTATTATATCGGCATCCCGCCACGCATTCCAGCAGACCGGATATCACGCCCAGATACCGGAATGAATAGCAATCCATGGTTTATCGCATCCTAGTTCATAAAAAGGACTTGGTCCGGAATGGGGAATAACGAATGAGCAATATTCAAAACATGTCGATGAGACTCAATCAGCTATTCAGCCAATTGGCTGCTGCAGGGCAGAACGGCCGCATGGACGAAGTCGGGATGATCGTGAACGAGCTCGGCGGGATCCACACCGAGCTTCAGAATGCGCAGGCTGCGGTCACGCCTGAAACTTCTTCCGCCGTGCGCCAGGAGCTGGTGAACTGCAGGATGGTGCTGCATGGGATGATGGGGACGGCGCAGGATATCCGAACCGCTGCGGCGGAGCAGTACCGACAGGTGCTGGGCGAGAATAAAACGATGTTCGAGCAGCTGGACGAGGCCGCGCAGCAGAGCGAGTATGCGCAAGCCTATCAGTATCGCCAGCTGTTCAAACAGATGGATCAAGTCAGCCAGCAGCTGCATCAGCTGGATGGCTCGATGCTGGACGCAGGGTACCGAATGGAGCGGGCGCAAACGGCCGGCGGCGGCCTGAACGGGGCAGTGGCTATCGAGGAACTGACTTCAAGCACGGACGACAGCGGAACGATGATGTAAGCATGCCTGGAAGGATTCGGAGGACCGAAGCGACAAACGGCTGCGGAAGAGAAAGAGTTGCACGAGAAGGGTAAGCCAAAGGAGGGGCCTTGGCTCCTTCTTTTTTCCCCATGACATAGGTCAGCATGACTTGTCCGGAATCGTGCGATATCCAGAACCATATCAGAATAACAGATTCCAATGAACGTCCCGCCAGTGATGTACAGAATGCGGGCAGAGAAATGTTTTCTTAAGTAAGGGAACAAGAAGGGAGCCGTTATCGTAAAATAAAAAATAAACGGAGTCAGCCATGGGCTTGACTCCGTTTATCATTTTATTCCGGATCTTGTATGTTCTTATGCCTTCCGCCATTCCCCGACAGCTTTGCTCAGGCGGGACAACGCTTCCTGAACGGTGGCGCGCGTGCAGGCCAGGTTCATGCGCATGAAGCCTTCGCCTTCCTTGCCGAAGGCGGCGCCGCTGTTCAATCCGAGCTTCGCCTCTTGAACGAGAAAGCGGTTTAGCTCTTCGTGGGACATGCCCATGCCGCGGAAATCAATCCACAGCAGGTAGGTGGCTTCCGGTATAACCACCTTCAGCTCGGGCAGATGTTCCTGTGCATATTGGGCAACGAGCTCCATGTTCCCGCGGATGTAAACCAGAAGCTCATCCAGCCACGGTTCGCCCTCACGGTAAGCAGCCTCGGTGGCGGCCGCCCCCATCGGCGTGATGGAGCCGATGGCGTAACGGTTCAGTATTTTGCGGAACTTGCTGCGCAGCTGGGCATTTGGGATGATGATGTTCGCCGTGTTCAGGCCGGCGATATTAAACGTCTTGCTAGGCGCGGTACAGATGATGGAACGCTCGGCGGCATCCTCGGACAGCGCGGCAAACGGCGTATGCGCGCCGGGTTCAAACACCAGATCCGCATGGATTTCATCCGATACGACAAGCACGTCGTATTGCTGGCAGAGGGAGGCCAGACGATCCAGCTCCGCTCGGCTCCACACCCGGCCCACCGGGTTGTGCGGACTGCACAGAATGATCATTTTGACATGGCCGGTAGAAAAGCTCTTCTCCAGGTCCTCGAAATCCATCGTGTAATCCCCCTCTTCGCTAAGAAGAAGCGGATTATGCACCAGCTCACGGCCATGGTCCTGAACGACGCTGTAGAACGGCGGATAGACCGGCGTCTGGATGACGACTTGATCGCCCGGCTCGGTGAACGCATCCACGATAAGGCTGAGAGCCGGAACGACGCCCGGACAGAATTGAATCCACTCCTGCTGAATGCTCCAGCTGTGGCGTTTCTTCATCCAATTGCTAATCGCCTCACGGTAAGCGTCGGACGGGAACGTATAGCCGAATACGCCATGCTCCACCCGTTTATGAAGCGCCTCTACAACGGCGGGTGGTGCGGCAAAATCCATGTCGGCCACCCACATCGGAAGCGCGTCCGGCACGCCGAAGACGGTGGGGACATTGTCCCATTTCTGACAGTTGGTGCAGGTGCGGTCAATCGCAAGATCAAAATTCATATGTAATTCCTCCTAGCTGAGTTGAGTTAGTCTTTAGGCTATGAATTTGGCCAGCGTGATCAGGCCGGTAATCGTAATTACGTTTAGTATGGTCGATATAAGGACGGTTTGTGCAGCAAAATCAGGCTCATTCTGATATTCTTCCGCCAGGATGGACGAATTGACGCCGACGGGCATGCCGGAAGCGATGATGAGCGCTTGGGCCGGAACGCCTTTTAGCCCGAGCAGCAGCACGATCAGAATGCCGATAGCCGGTGCGACCAAAAGACGCAGCAGGACGCTGAGGTAAACATCGAGCCGGCGCAGGCGCAGCGGATATTTAATGATCTGTGCCCCGAGCGTTAGCAGGGCGATCGCCACCATGGACTGGTCCGCATAGGTCAGCGGCTGTGAGATAAAGATCGGAAGCGGCAAGGCCAAGGCATGCAGCACAATGCCGATGACGAGGGCATAGGGGACGGGCATTTTCAGAAATCCGATAATGGCCTGTTTGTATAATCCCTCCGTCTTGGCTCCCTGAATGGAAATAACTCCGTACGTAAACGTAAGGAGGCTTTGAAAAGACATGATCAGCGCTTGCACCGAGCCGGCCATCGGATCTCCCTTGAAGGCCAGATCATTGATCGGCAGGCCGTAGTTTCCCGAATTATCCAGCAGGAGGCTGTTGGTAAATGCGGCTCTCATCCCCCGGTTGAACTTGCGCTGTCTGGCAACCAGCATGCTGATCAAGTAGAGGACGCCGATATAAAGCGCATAAAATAACGCCACCATGCCGAGAAGCTGCGGTGACATCTTGGATTCGTACATACTCATGAATACGGCTGCAGGCGTAATGTAGTAAAAGTTGATTTTGGCGAGTGTGTACAAATCGAGCTTAAAGGCATATTGCATAATAATGCCAAAGCCGATCAGGACAAAGATGGGAAGTACCACTTCAAGTAAAATGTCGGCGATCATGCTGTTGTCATCTTCTTTCCATGAGTATAGCTTGGTAATGGTCTGGCTGTGCATATGACGCCATGTCATTATATCATGACAACGGATGGTTGACACTTGATTCCGCATGGAAAAAAGAACAAGGCACGCGCATCTTGCCGGTCCTTAGAGCGGAACGTTCCTGATTTCATCGGAACCTTGCCTTGGGGGAACGGTAGCGCAGGATTCGCTGGCGCAGACCATCGCGTTACACGCCGGCTGCACGCAAAAAGGGTGTTCCTTGGCCCCTGACCAAAGAACACCCTTGAATTGGTTATTGCAATGGGATCGTCTGTCGACGCGTCCTTATTGCGGGTTGGTAGTCCAAATCCCGGCGGATTTGACGAATACGCGCTGCGGCAGCTTGAGCGCCGCCAGCACAAGCTCGGCCACGTCTTCCGGCTGCATCATCCGGTCTTCGTCCCCGATCTTCAGGCCCGCATTGACGGCCAGATCCGTGTTCACGGTGCTTGGGGTCAGCGCCGTCACGCGGATGTTGTGCTTGCGGACCTCCTGCAGCACGGCTTCGGTCAGTCCCATCACGGCAAATTTCGAAGCGTTATAGGCTGAGCCCGTGGCGAAGCCGCGTTCTCCGGCCGTAGAAGAGATGTTGACGATGTCTCCTTGGTTATGCTCGATCATGCCGGGCAGCGCTGCGCGCGTCATATAGTAAGTCCCCATTAGATTCACGTCGACGATACGCTTCCAGGCTTCGGGTTCCATTTCCAGCAGGTTGCCGAATTGGGCGATGCCCGCGTTGTTGATCAGAATGTCCACCGAGCCCAGCTCCATGTTTACCGCCGCAAAAGCAGCCTCTGCCTCGCTCTGTACGGAAACGTCGGCCACCGCCGCGACGGCTCTGACACCATACTGCTCGGCAACCAGGGCGCTCAGCGGCTCCAGGTCTGCTGCCGTACGGGCAACGAGTCCAACGTGCACGCCTTCCTTGGCAAGTGCGATGGCCAGGGCGCGTCCAATCCCTTTGCCTGCACCCGTAATGAGGGCTGTTTTATTTTTCAGGCTCATGTACATTCACTCCTTCACATTGATAAAAAATATGGTTTCGTTGACCAGTATACCCTGTACCATCCGCAACTACCAAATGCCCGCGATCCACTCTTAACAATTTGTTATAATCGTAGCAGCGAAACCAAGATAACCTTGTTCATTTTTATTACAGGAAGTGGAGGAACAACCTATGCTGCAAGCGCTGAATACCATAACCGCGTTTCGTCAGGGGGATGAATCGGCTGCGGGAACGCATCCATGGCTAATGAAGCTGATATCGGCCGAGGAACGAATCGTCAATCTGGAACGGATCACGTCCATCGGGCAATTGGCCCATGCCAACCCCGTGCTGGATTATGTAGAACGCACATTGAAGATACTGGATTCGCTGCCTGTTTCCTATTGGATCAAGGAGCTGCTGGAAGAAGTCCTGGTGTGGGCCGAAACGGCCAAGGGCGGAACGATGAGGGATCGCCTTCGCTGGCAGCAGTCGGGCATCCATTTGTTTCTGCATAATATCGGGTCCGCGCAGCTGTATGAAAGACATATCCGGCAAGGCAGGGGAACCCTGTCACCGCACGAAGAGATGGTACATACTCTCATACTTACCCATGGACTGCTCGGACAACACATCCGGGGGGAAGTCGCCTTCGAGGAAAACCTGCCGCTGATTAAGCTTATGGAGGAAGGACGGCTGACCGAAGATGAGCTGATCCGGCTGCTGATCCCCTTGAATCACTGCATCATTGCTGCCGTATCGGAGGATCTATGGCATTCCGTTGAGGAGGAAATCAAACAGCTGATTCGCAAGCTTGCCGAAGGGAGCGTCCCGGATCGTTGGACTTACGAGGAAAGGCTGCGCCGCCTTCGGACCGCTTCCATTGCCCAGGGGGAAGATTTCGACAGGCAGCTTCAGGAGATTCGGGAGCAGACGGATCTGCCAGCTGCCCTGCATGGGTTTCAGGACATGACGCTTTGGTATGTGGAAGCGGCCCTGCAGGATTTCTCGTTGGAAGAGTTCGTGAAGGTATTGCTGCTGGCCCTCCATCCGGAGAAGCAGGGCCCGGAGGATCAATGGTCTTCGGATTCGGTGAGCCACCTGAGCTTTGAGCCGCTGATGAACGATATGTATTACGATTACAAAGGCGTCAAGAAGCTGAACGTGTACAAGAAAAGAATGATCGAGCAATATTTGCGCCAGACGGATTGGGAGGCCTGTCTACGCGGGCAGGCGAGTGCCAACCCGCATCTGCGCCACCGCATCGAACGAAAGCCGGAGCTGCCGGATACGGTATTCTTTACCTTCGAATTCTCGCAGGCCGCGGAGAAATTAATTGAATTTTGCATCGAGGCGGAGAAATCCCCGCTCTACGAGAAGGCAGTGCTGCTGTTGTTTGATCTGTTTGGCCTGAGGCGGGATGCTTATGACCGGTTTCATAACGAAGAGAGTTATTTAAGCGATATGAACAGCACGGGAGATTACAAGAAAGTGATTCTGGATTATATCACGGGAACGGAGGTACTGGATATCGGTCCCGGAGGCGGCGTGCTGCTTGACCTGATCGAGGAACGGCTGCCTCACGCGCGCCCCGTCGGAATCGATATCTCCTCGAACGTGATTGAAGCGCTGGAGAAACGCAAACGTTTGGAGCACAAAACATGGGAGGTCCTGAAGGGGGACGCGCTGAATCTCAGGGACTATGTAAAGCCCGGAAGCGTCGATACGGTCATTTTCTCCTCGATACTGCATGAGTTGTATTCGTACATTGAAACAGACGGTGCGCGCTTCAATACGGCGACCGTGGAGGCAGCCTTGCTCAGTGCCTATGAGGTGCTCGCACCCGGGGGCCGCATTATTATCCGTGACGGGATCATGACCGAGCCCGAAGATACCTGGAGAAGGATCCGTTTCCTTGAGGCCGACGGCATGGAATGGCTGATCCGGTATGCTTCGGATTTCAAAGGCCGGGTCATATCCTACGAGCAGCTGGCAGACGCGGAGGTGCGCATGCCTGTCAACGATGCGATGGAGTTTCTGTATACCTATACTTGGGGTGCCGAAGCGTATGTTCATGAAGTGCAGGAGCAGTTCGGATATTTCACGCCTACGCAGTATGCGGAGTGCATCCGCAGAACGCTGGGTCCCGAAGCGCTGATCCGCGTGCAGCAGCATTATCTGCAGGAAGGATATGCCGAGGCATTGGCTGACCGCATCGAGTTCATGGATGAGGATGGGAAGGCGGTAACTTTGCCGGATAGCACCTGCCTTTACGTGATCGAGAAGCCGGCCCGTCCGTAAAGGCCATACCCTGCTGTAACGAAAAAAAGAGGACCGGCACGCAGCTATATTTCAAGCGTGCGTCGGTCCTCTTTCGCATGTTGTTTGGTAAGCCGTCCGGGTTCTGTGCTCCTTCACAAGCGAGGAAGGGAAATGGTTCGTTGGCAGCGCATGAGCCACAGCGCTTATCACATAAAAGCTATTCCTGCTTTTCGGGATCCGGATAATCCTTCCCGAGGGTATCGACCGTCACTTTCTTCATGACGGGCACTTCCAGCGGCTTGTCCATCTGATCCCGCTCCAAGCCCACGATTTCCTCAGCCGTTTCCATGCCTTCGATAACCTTACCGAAGGAGGCGTACTGGGCATCCAGCGAAGGCGCATCCGCGACCATAATGAAGAATTGCGAACCGGCGGAGTTCGGATCCTGCGCGCGGGCCATGGATAATACGCCTGTCGTATGCTTCAGGTCATTCTGAAACCCGTTGGACGTAAACTCTCCGGCGATTGCGTAGCCGGGTCCCCCCGTGCCGTTTCCGTCAGGATCGCCTCCCTGAATCATGAAGCCGGGGATGACGCGGTGAAAGCCTGTCCCGTCGTAAAACCCTTGTTCCACCAGGGAGATGAAATTGTTCACCGTATTCGGCGCAACCTCCGGGTAAAGCTCAAGCTTTATCGTTTTGCCGTTCTCCATTTCAATCGTGACGATGGGGTGGCTGGCGTTCGGGTCCGGCACGTTCTGTTTGACCTCGGTTTCCTTCGGCGGTTCCGCTTCGGGCGCCGTGGCGCCGTTCGTCGAACCTGTTCCGCCGCCTGCGCCGCTTTCAGTTTCCTTGTCATTCTGGCCGCATGCCGTCATCACGAACAGCAGCGCAAGGATGACGAGCAGGGCCGGCATCCAGCGTGTTCTGCGTTTCAACATCATTGACTCCTCCTGTGCTTTGCCTTATCAGGTCTTAAGCATGTAATCTGTATCATATTTTATCACAGGTTGGACAAGTACTGAAAATCGAAATAGCGGAGTATATATAAAAGAAAACGTTATCGACGTAATGTCACAGAAGACCGACCGCGTGTAGAGGATGTTTTCCTTGCGATTAACGAATCAAGGCCAGAAGCTCAGAATGCAAAAAAATAAGCTTCCGAACCTGTGCAAGTCCGGAAGCTTCAGGAAATGGAGAGCATTGAACGTCTTTACTTGGCAGGAAATATGCCCTCCACTTTGTTTAAAGGGAGCAGAATCCGCGAACGGTTCTTGTCCTTGGCCAGTAATTCGATGAAATCGGCTCCGATTCTGACAAGCCGGATCCGGTCGAAGGCGCCGCGGGTCGGGAAGGTGGTCCGCACCCCAACCCGCACCGTTTTGCCCGGCGGCTTGACATCGAATACCCGAACCGAGTTGAGACTGGACGGCACAAAAAGCTCGCCCTGCACCTTGATGAAATTTTTCGGGAATACCCGCTGCAGCCGTCCGGGTTCCAACCCGGTGTTCGGCGCGTTGATTTCCACCAGATGTCCGGTCAATGAGGCCAGTCGCTGCTGCAGGGTGATCTTATGTCTGCAGGGATGGATCGGCAATCCTTTCATATGAGGCATCATCCTTCCAGGGTCGTATGGTGTAGTGTATGTTGGAAGGTATGGCATGGGTGAAAGAAGAGGTTCACGATTCCTTCCCGGCGTTGTTTAGGATGACGGAGGATTTCCGCGGTTGCTCGTATCACTGCCATCCGGCTTCTCGTGTTTGATGCTGTCGGGTATCGGAATGCTGTCCGGATAGGAATCCTCCACAAACAGGCCGAATTCCTCATCGATGTCGCGTTCGGTCACTAAACGGTGCTTCTCGTCAGGTTGTTTCTTCATCGGCTGTTCCTCCTATGAAATCGAATCTTTGAAATGAACGGCTGGTATAAGAACTGATAGCTTGACCCATACTGTTTTACTATAAAGACGGTTGTATGGGAGGCGTAGGCATGGAAAGAAAGGGCAACATATTAACGGCACTCATATGGGGTACCCTGATCGGCATCCTGCTGTGGATGTCATTTCTCGGCTGGCTGGATATCATATTCGGAAAATAGAGTGAACGCACAGATACTAGTATAAGACCCGCCTTCCTAAAGAGAGGCGGGTCTTGCTGGTTTAGTCGTCCTCGCCATTGCTGCCGTTCAGCAAATCGGTTCCGTGCATCTGTTCCGTCGGAGGCGCGGCGGGATCCACCGGGCTGTTGGCTGCAATAGCGTCCGCGTCCGGCACATCCTCCAGCGGCGTATACTCCTCTTCACCCGAAGGGTAATTCATAAAAATGTCCTGATTCAAAAAGGCGGTTCCGCTGCCTGACAACGCTGCGTCGGCAGCGACTCTCCGCTCCGTATCGCCCGTGTACTCGGCGATGACCTCGTCACCCGGACGAGTGGGGGGCTCACCCTCGATGGCCCGCCATTCCCGGTCCGTTTCGTCGTCCGCCACATCGCGAATAACCGTTTCGTCGGCGGTGCGGTCCAGCCGCACCTCGTCGGCTTCTCCGGCATCGGATGACAAGGTTAACCGCTCATCGGCAATGGTCCGTTGATCCGGATCGGCGCCGGCAGCTTCCCATGCATCGATAGCGCTGTGATCGGGGTTCATCCGCTCCTCCGGTTTTGCATCCGCAGGAGCCGCTTCATTCTGATCGTACGCGATATGATCCGCGTCTTCGCTGCTTAGGCTTTGCTCCGTATAGGTGTTGACGTCTCTCAGATCGTCTTGCGGAATCCAATCCGTATCCTCGACTTTCCGTTTGGCCTCGAATTCCAAATATGTCAAATCTGCCAGCGTATTCCGATTGTTTTCGTCTCGCATGGTGTCCATCTCCTTCCTTGTTTTCAATTGCAATAGGTTTCTATACTTCGACTTTACCCGCTGAATCAAGAATGAATCCCGAAACATTCAGGTTATGATAAACCAAGCAGGCTTTATCTTTCCCTGTCGGTTGACGTATTATGAAAATTTTCAAATAAGGAAAATGGACGAAACACAAGATAAATGAGAGAAAATGAATGATTTCGTGAATTATTTCCCTTAAATTGAACAATGAAATTTTAAAATGATCCCGCTATAATCGAAAAAGCGACTATCGGACCGGACAATTCTGAGAGTGGATTGTCAACAACCAACAATAGAACAGGAAGTGATCGGGACTTTGTTTCAATGGATTAGACAAGGCTTCTTTGGCAACTCGCGCAAAGATATTTTATCGGGTCTGACGGTAGCGTTCGCTCTCATTCCGGAAGCGATCGCCTTCTCCATCATGGCAGGCGTTGATCCGATGGTGGGACTCTATGCGTCCTTCGTGATTGCCGTCAGCATTTCGTTTTTCGGCGGCCGTCCCGGCATGATTTCGGCGGCAACAGGAGCCATGGCGTCATTGATGGGACCGCTTGTGGCTATGTACGGGATCGAGTATTTGTATGCGGCAACGATTCTGACGGGAATCTTCCAATGGTTGATGGGAGCGCTCAAGTTCGGACGTTTTATCACGTTTGTTCCCCAGCCGGTCATCACCGGCTTCGTGAATTCCCTGGCCATCATCATCTTTCTGGCCCAGCTTCCGAATTTTAAGGGCGAATCGTGGCCGATGTACTTGATGGTGATCGGCACGCTGCTGATCATTTATTTATTGCCGCTGGCAACCAAAGCGGTTCCTTCGGCACTCGTTGCGATCATCGTGATGACGATCGTTGCGGTTTGGTTCAAAGCCCCGGTGCAAACGGTCGGGGACATGGGCAACATTACCCAGGCACTGCCGTTCTTCCACATTCCGAATGTAACCGTGAGCCTGGACATGATCATGACGATATTGCCTATTTCCCTGGCTCTTGCTGTCGTCGGGATGACGGAATCGCTGCTTACCGCGTCGCTCGTGGATGAGATGACCGAGACGGGCAGCGACAAGAACCGGGAAATCCGCGGACAAGGCGTTTCCAACGTGATCACCGGATTCTTTGGCGGCATGGCGGGCTGCGCCATGATCGGGCAGACGGTGATTAATGTGAAATCGGGTGGGCGTACCCGGTTATCCACCTTGGTTTCCGGCGTGTTTCTGCTGTTCCTCATCATTGTGCTCGGGGATGTCGTGAAACAGATTCCGATGGCGGCGCTTGTCGGGGTCATGTTTATGGTTTCGATCGGCACGTTTGAATGGGGATCGCTTCGCACGCTTCACCGCGTGCCGTTAGGCGATGCCATCGTCATGCTGGCAACGGTCATTATTGTGGTAGCGACTCATAATCTGGCCATCGGGGTCATGATCGGGATTATCTTAAGCGCCCTGAATTTCGGGTGGAAGATGGCAAAAATTCACGCCGTGCCCCATATCCAGCCGAACGGCACCAAGGTATATGAAATCCGGGGTCAGCTGTTTTTCGGAACGATGATGTATTTTGTAAATCTGTTTGACGTGAACGATGATCCGGAACATGTCATGATAGATTTTTCCAAATCCCATGTATGGGATCAGTCAGCCACGAATGCCATTTCGAAGGTATGGCATAAGTACAAGGAAGCGGGGAAAGACCTCACGCTCATAGGATTAAACGACGAAAGCCAGCGGATGGTCGATAAAGTCGGCCTTGCTTCAAACTCTACGCATTAGAAGCATTAGTCATTCCGCTGTAAGCAGGTGTGCTCAATAGAGGTAAGGTTTGTCAGATGAAAAACAGGCCAAACGAAGAAACGGCGGTGATCAAGGATATGATCCTTGAACCGCCATTTCTTGCTTACGGCCGGTTATCGCTATGAACGTAAATAAAATTTTTACAAACGATACCTGGCGTTTCATGTTATATTGATTGTAAATGAACACGAAGTTTGTCGAATCGGCAAAGGATGGAGAAGAAGACGTATTAATATTGACAATAACGGTTAGAGGTGCTGACTAGATGAAGGATATGCCCAAATCCATATTCCTGCTTCTGCTGGTCGTGCCGCTGCTGCTGATTATATCGATTTTATCGCCGGGACAATCGGATGCTGAGCGTGCTCATACCGTGATACCTGATTGGCAGTTTATGTGGGATAACGAACAACAGGAGATTGTTTCGCCAGCCGGCATTCGGCATTCAAGCGGTTGGCTGACAGGGACACCAGAGAACAAAGAATCCCCAAAGTCAGATGGGGTATCTTCAGCATGGAATCGTTTCACCCTGCCCGACCTTCCTTGGAAACAATCGGCCATTATGATTGATCGGATCAAGGGGCAGGATGTTCTGGCTTTTTTGGACGACGAACAGGTATATGAGGCCAAGCGGGACTATATGTATACGAATCATTCGCTGCTGCTTCCTTTTCATCCCGATGATGCCGGCAAAACCGTTTATATATGGTCAAACGGTTCTAGCGATATGACGCTAGGCATCGATAGCGAGATCATGCTCGGCGAGTATGATGATCTGCGCAAAGGTTTTATCAAGAAGGATCTGGAGGATTTTATATTAGGCAGCTCCTTTTTGTTTATTGCGGTGGTCATGTTCTTCTGCTGCTTGTTCCTTCCGAAGCATACGGTATCCAGCTGGTTGTCCCTGAGCTTGATCATTCTGGCCAGCGGAGCCTTGCTAATTACGTACTCGCCGTTCCTCTACACCTTTTATGGCGATCTCGGCAGCGTATGGGTCTCGGTATTTGATATTTCGCTTTTCACCGTTTTGCCTGCGCTGTATTTCTATTTCGAGAAAATCTACGGACCCGGTCCCTACCGGCTCATTCGCTACGGCCGAAGAATTCAGATGGCCTACTCCGGGATCTGCCTGGTCTTCCTTGCGGTACATGTTCTGAGCCATCATTCGTTTTATGATATGTACTACTTCTTCTCCGTGAAGATTCTAGGCATCCTGATTATCCTGCAGATGGTGCTGCTGATCGGTACCACGATTCTGTACGCTGCCAAGCGCAACAAAGACGCTTATATTTTTACAGCCGGCTTCGGCATGATGGCGTTAGCGACGCTCGGAGATATGCTGGCCTTTTATTACAATGACGGGCATTATGAGCTCTTTCTGTGGAAATGGGGCGTGATCGGCCTGATCATCTCTCTGATCATATTGCTAGGCCGTAAATTCGCCCGAAGCCATGAGCAAGTGCTGCAATATTCCCGGGAGCTGGAGATGTTTAATCAGGAACTTCAGCGATCGGAGAAAATGGAGATCATCAGTGAGCTGGCCGCTTCGGTTGCGCACGAGGTCCGAAATCCGCTGCAAGTGACGCGCGGCTTCATGCAGCTTCTGGCGGAGAACTCCAAGCAGACGGAAAAGGAGTATTTTGGCCTGGCGCTGAAAGAACTGGACCGGGCTTCCGGGATCATTACGGATTTCCTCACGTTTGCCAAGCCTGAATTAGAGCATGAGACCAGGCTGAACGTGTATGAGGAGCTGAAGCATGTGAAAGGCATTCTGCAGCCGCTTGCGAATCTGAGCGGGGGCACAATCGAACTGGATGACGCCAAGGAATTATACATCACCGGTAATTCATCCAAACTGAAGCAAGCGATGATTAATATCGTCAAGAACAGCATTGAGGCACTGGATGGAGAAGGCATGATTCGCATCTGGGCCTACGCCAAATCAGATGAAGTCGTGATTCACATCCAAGATGACGGCATCGGAATGGAGGCTGGAGATCTGGAGAGGCTGGGTGAGGCGTATTTTTCGAATAAGTCGAAAGGGACGGGGCTTGGCCTGATGGTCACCTTCCGGATCATCGAAGCGATGCGAGGAACGATTCATTTTATCAGTGAAAAAGGAAGTGGCACCGAAGTGATCATTCGCTTTCCGTCCGTTCCTGATTCCGTGGAAGTTTAGACTTCCTATCAAGAGAGATGCCGCGCTGCATCTCTCTTTGTTATATCAATTATAGAAAATTTTATCATTTTTCCGAAAATTAGAAGGTGGAAGGTTTTGCCGCAGCGAATAACAGAGTAAGAGAATCACCCATTATAATGTTTGAGGTGCGTCCATGAGGTCTGGATGGAGAATCGCTGTGTTCCTGATCATCGTTATAACTTTTAGCCAGGGGTTACCTGGGCTTGTCTTTGCTACCGAAGAAACAGCAGCTCGGGCAGCGATTAAGGAGTGGAGAATCCTTTGGTCCGAAACCCGAGGGGTACCGGACAGCTTACCGGCCCACAGGGATGACTGGCTGGTAACTTCGACCGGAGCTTCGACGCCTTCCAAGCCGCATGCCAAGGCATCCGCATGGATTCAAATGAAGATTCCCGAAATATCATCGGCATCCCCCGGCATTTTAATTGACAAGCTGCACGGACAGCACGTTGCGGTGTTTGCGGACCATGAGAAGATTTACGAATCAACCCGTACGTACAATTATGAGCTGAACTACATTTTGCTTCCCCTTCATCAGGACTTACTCGGGAAGGATCTGTACATCTGGCTGGAAACCGCGCGAGATCATGTGACGATGGAAGGGAACATCCTGGTCGGCAACTATCATGATCTGTTGAACCAGTTCGTGAAGTCGAATCTAGTGGATATCATCCTCGGGAGCGCCTTTATTTTTATTGCATTGGTGATGCTGATCTGCGCGGTGTTTCTGAACAGAAAATATTTGATTACGGTCCTGTCATTATCGTTTATTATTTTATCCGTTGGCATCCTGGTATTTACATACTCTCCGTTTCTTTATACGATTTTTGATGAGTATGGAAATTTATATACTCAGTTATATGACATCTCGTTATTTATTTTACTTCCTTCGTTCAGTCTCTTTTTTGAAAAAATCTTCGGCCCCGGCTGGAGGGGCGTGCTGCGCAAACTTCGGAGATTCCAGGTATTTTATTCGCTGTTCTGCGGCCTGTTTCTGATCTACAATCAATGGGCCTCAAATCAATGGTTCGACCTGTATTACTTCTTCTCCGTTCAGGTCCTGGGTTTTATCATGATTGTTCAATTCGTACTGCTGGTCGGAAGCTCGATGTACTATGCCGTTAAGGGAAATAAGGATGCTATTATTTTCAACGCCGGCTTTGCGGTGTTTGCCATTTTGGGTTTGGGCGAGCTGCTGCAGTTTTTCCTAACTCGGGGCAGCTACAATCTGTTCCTCTGGAAATGGGGCATCGTCAGCTTCATTATTGCGCTGATCGTTATTCTCGGAAGGCATTTTGCCAAAAATCACGAGCAGATGCTTCAATATTCCAAGGAGCTCGAGATGTTCAACAATGAACTGCAGCGTTCGGAGAAGATGGAGATCATCAGTGAGCTTGCGGCATCGGTCGCGCATGAGGTTCGCAACCCGCTGCAAGTGACGCGGGGATTCCTGCAGCTCCTCACCGGAAAAGCCCAGTCCACCGAACGGGAGTATCTGAATCTGGCCTTGGTAGAGCTGGATCGTGCTTCGGGCATCATTACGGATTTCTTAACCTTTGCCAAACCGGAATTCGGCAAAGACACGGTGCTGAGGATATCCGAGGAGTTCAAGCATATCGAAGGCATACTCGGGCCGCTCGCCCATCTGCAAGGCGGCAGAATTACCGTCGATATTCCGGAGGATATTACGATTCGGGGCAATTCCTCGAAATTCAAGCAGGCCTTCATTAACATTGTGAAGAACAGCATTGAGGCGCTGGGCGAGGAGGGACTGGTTCATATCCGCTGCTATCGCCAGCAAGGCCAGGTGTTTATTCATGTGGTGGATAATGGAGAGGGGATGGGGCCAGATGTGCTGGCACGTCTGGGAGAGCCCTATTTCTCTAACAAAACGAAGGGTACGGGCCTTGGCCTGATGGTGACCTTCCGAATTATCGAGGCCATGGATGGGGACATTTATTTTACGAGTAAACAAGGAGTGGGGACCGATGCCGTCATTACGCTTCCCTCAGCTTGCGAATGATTCGCTAAGCTGCGGCAGCGATGGCGGTTACCGTCCCCACTCTTTTTACCTAATCATCTATTTATGAAATGTCCAGGCTGTTATGTAGTCTTTACCAGATGGCTCTTTCCTTGGCTTCCGATTTGATCACGCTAGTCGGATTCGGAGGGATGACCAGATACAGCTCGCCCGGATTCTCTTCAAGCGTTCGAATCTCGATGTGGTCGGGAATCCGTACACCAAGAACTTCCTTGATCGCGGACTTTGGATCGCTGAGCAGTTTTGCCTTAAAGCTAGGATCCTCCCAGGCTTTTTGAATCAATTGTGTTTGAAAGATGGCTTCTGTCGTCATAAGAATCACCCTTTCAAATAAATTGGTTATTTTTTACTCTTAGAGAATACCATGGAATAAATATAAAATCTATTATTTTTTGTTTAGAATAGACAAATGATAATTTAATCCGCCAAAAGACAAGGTTTTTTTGCTGTTTTCGATATGATTTGCTTCGTTCTGAAGTTCATCCACTATCGTTTGATGGAAGGAAATCAGATGCGGAGCCTCGATATCTACCGATAAGAGATGGGCATGGGTGGCAGCGGCAATTTCTGCATAAGGCTTCAGTATGTTGTTGATAAAGATGGCTTCCTGTACTTCGGATATCGTTAGAACAGCGCCTTGCGGTTGTCCTCGTTCCGATTTAATGAGGGAGAGCAGGCAGTTGTAGCTGCCATCCGCAAGATCCTGTTTCCAATCGGTCCAATCGTCCATCATCTGCAAGGTAAGCAGCACATGATTCATCACATCGTTCGTGCGTGGAATAAGGTCTGCTTGATCCGATAGAAGCAGCGCGGCAGTGCTTCCCAGCTTTACGGGAGCCGCCTTTTTGGCAACCATGGCCCTGTCGTGCTTGAAGTAATCCTCCCGGGTTTCATGGAGGACGCCTTCCGACCATTCGTGCGTATAGTGTTTGAGATAAGACCAGAATTCTGAATTTGCCGGGAAGTAGGGTTGATAGGATGTGAGAAATTCGTAATACAGCAGGTTGGCAAGCGCGAGATGGTGTTTCGGATCGATAGAGGACTGGCCGTCATGAGGCGAGTCCATAATGTCGTCTTGAATGAAGTAGTATAACATGCCGATAATGTTGGCCGTGGAGAGATCACGGTATATCTTGGCAGGGAGTGCGGTCCGTTCTTTCATCCAGAAGGGAAGCAGATAGCAGATGTAATTTTTGGAACTGTCCTGCTCGAAGACGTCAAACTTTCTGAGGTATGAAAGACCGATTTGGTTCAGGGGAGCAGGGAAATCTGAAAGCCTCGCTTCGCAGGCCGAGAAAGCGGCGGCAAGATCGTCCTCGAAAGGCTTGAACCAGTTCATGGAATCACCAACCTATTCAATTTTTAAGGTACAAGTGCTTACTTGCTATATTAACATGAATATTGGTGGAGTTAAATATTACCATTCCCATTCCATGGCTATATATGGAGGTTTCGGCTCAGCGACGGGTTTTCTTTACAAGCGGATTCGGTTTCCTTGTTTGAGTATGGCGGCTGGCGTTTAATTTAGGGATGTACAGCGATAACCGAAAATGACCAAATAGGAGGAATTCATATGACTCAGAAAATTGTAGGAGCTTTTCGGACGGAGCAGGAAGCAACCCGAGCCATTGAGGAACTAAAGCAGCAAGGATTCAGAGCCGATGAAATCTCTGTCATTGCCAAGGATCGCGGCGAATCTTCCCATATTCAGGACGAGACCGGAACCAAAGCACCCGAGGGATTAGCCTCCGGAGCGGCTACCGGCGGCGTGCTGGGCGGCGTAACCGGATTGCTCGCAGGTCTTGGCGCATTGGCCATTCCGGGCATCGGTCCGATCATTGCCGCGGGCCCGATCGCGGCAACGCTGACGGGCGCCGCCGTGGGTGCCGGTGCAGGCGGGTTGGTGGGAGGCCTGATCGGTCTTGGCATTCCGGAAGATCAAGCGGAGGAATATGGGGGCTACGTCGATGAAGGGCATATACTGGTCATGGTGGACGCCGATGAGTCGAACGGTGGCCAGGTATATGATATATTCCGCAGCAACAGCGCGCTCAATGAACATCATTACCGTGAAGAAGGTACCTACAGCGGTACAGGAGCACCGGTAGATTCGCGTTCTGAAGCGGCTGCTGCCACTGAGGATGCCGTGCCGGACCCTAACCTGTATCAAGGCTATGGCGATGGCAATGGCGGCGCCGTGAGTCCTAACATTGTTAGCCCGGATCGTGAAGAAACCACGAAGAGACGATAAAGATTATTCTCATATGCATGATGAACGATGAACAAACCGCCCGGATTCTTCCGGGCGGTTTGTTTGCGGCGACAATCGGCTTCACGTGGGCTTGCTTGCAGTCGTGTTTAACGCTTGTTGCGCTGCATTCTCGCACCCCTCGGCCCATAACCGGGGCCGCCGGGGCCGTGCCCATGTCCAGGACCGCCAGGTCCACCGGGGCCATGTCCAGGTCCACCCGGATGCCACGGTCCCGGGCCATGTCCCGGATGCCAAGGACCGTGCCCATGTCCATGTCCGGGAAATCCGGGATACCCCGGGTAATACGGAGGAAACGGATAGACCGGATAAAACGGTGGATAGTATGGATAAGGATAGTAAGGGTATCCGGGGATGAGACCCGGGATACCGAGGCTTGTTTGGGCTTGAAGCCCTCTTTTCGGTTGATGACTCAAGGCCTTGCACCCTCTTTCTATCAGATCGGTTATCCCATCCTATGTGGAAGCGGAGAGGAAGGGCACTTATCCTGGTAAAAATAGGCGGACGGCCACTCCTCGGGACACGAGTATCGACGCTGGTTTTTTATTGGGACGAACAGGTTCTAGGTTACTCGATCTCAAGCGAAAGTAAAAAGGTGCATATGACCTCCCCTGCTTAGGGAAAGGATCAGATGCACCTTTAGTTCTTTCATTATATATATTGAAGTCCGGTTGCGTAAGGGAGAGGGACAGGATCGAAGGTTACGCTCCCGTTAGCCCGATACGGAGATTCCGGATCGAACAGGATGGAAAGCAAACCTTCGTCATCCAGCTCCAACGTTTCATGGTTCAGGGTAAGACGGTACGGACCATGTTCGCCGTCCGCCTGGATCACCCCCTCCGGAAGCAGAGGAGCCAGCTGACGAAGCAGCTGCGGGCCGCTTACCAAATAAATGGTTCCCTCGTTGCGAATATACTCAGGCAGGATGCCGGCAGATTGGATTAAAGCGGCAAGCTCCTTATCCTGCCAAGGCAGCGGAACCGTAAGCTCTGAAAGGTTGAAGGACGCGATGGCATCGGCTATAACCAGTGCGGCCGCTTCAGGGCTCCCACCCCACTCGACGAGAGTAGACTCCCTGGAAGGCGTCATCGTATCTCCGGGTACGGCAATGATGGCAAAAGCAGTCAACGCTCCGTTTTCTTCGGCGACAAGCACCTGCTGTTTAAGGCGGATCACGTTGGAATATGCGCTTGCATCCAGCAGCTTGTTAAGCTCTGAAGCCGTCGTAACATATCCGGCCTCCCGCTGTTCCATCAGTCTTTGGATCTGGAACAGATCGTGCGGCTGCATGGCCCGGATGTTCACTTTTTTTCCCGTTGCAGCACGCAGAGGCTCCACGACGGCCGGAGATAGACGGAACCGGAACGCCCGCCCGAATATACGGCTGCCTGCCCGGGTATAAAGGGATCTGCCGCCGGAAATAAGGATGAGGGATGCGCCGGAAGCCTTGCCATGCCGCATGCACTGTTCCAGGAGATTGCCTGCAAGTCGTTGACCCCGGTAATCCGGGTCCGTGCAGACGGAGCCGATGGAGAAAATATTTAATCGGGCACCGCGAGTCTGGATGGTGAACGGCACGAATCCCATGAAAGACACCAGTTTGTCCTGATCCCAGGCACCGTAGGAATGGCTGATACCCGGCGAGAATATCGGAGGGAAGGATACCCCCATTGAGGGCTGCTCCGGCTGCTTAAGAAAAATACGGTCGGACAGCTCGACGGCTTGTTGCAATTGATCGCTTTTCATCATAGAAATCTTCACTCGATTGACGCCTCCCCTATGTATGTCGTTTGTTATTACCAGTATAAAGTCATTGGGCGGGGAATTTCCAGTAAACGTTTTCTAAGGCTATCCGGAATTTCCGGTTGGCGGAGTTAGCCTGCCCTGCAGCGAAGCCTCTCGGGTTGAGGCGTATGCGAAAAGGCGGTGTTTTTCGGGTAATACTAAATGAACGAATCTGACGCCGGAGGGATGAGCTTGCCAAGTTTTGTTGATTCCATGATTTTGCTGTGTGGCGCCTTGCTTCTGACAGGCGTATTGACCACCAAGTTCTCTTCCCGTTTCGGCATGCCGGCTCTTGTGCTGTTTATCGCGATCGGGATGATTCTCAGCCGGTTCATTTTTTACGATAATGCGGAGCTCACGCAGCTGGTCGGCATCTTCGCACTGATCGTCATTTTGTTTCAGGGCGGGATGCAGACCGACTACAAAGAAATCAAGCCGGTTCTGGGTCCGGCCATTTCGCTTGCCACGATAGGCGTCCTGCTGACAACCGTTGTAATCGGACTATGCGCCTCTTTCGTGCTTGATATTTCTTTGAAAGAAGGGCTGTTAATCGGCGCTATCGTCGGCTCGACGGACGCTGCAGCCGTATTCTCGGTTCTTGGCGGAACGAATCTGAAGAAAAGGCTTCGCATGACCCTTGAGGCCGAATCCGGAAGCAATGACCCGATGGCGGTGTTTCTAACCGTGTCCTTAATCGAATGGATAGAACATCCGGGCCTAAATTTGTTCGGGCTTATTTTTTCCTTTGTCATGGAAATGGGATTGGGACTGGTTGTCGGCATTCTTGTCGGCATGCTGGCCGTGTATGTGATCAATCGCATCAACTTCGATTCTTCGGGGCTATACCCCGTGACTGCTTTAGGATTCGCCGTGCTGACGTATGCCGCCGCCGCATGGCTTGGAGCCAGCGGTTTGCTTGCCGTATACGTTATGGCCTTGCTGCTCGGCAATACCGAGCTGACGTACCGCAAGACGATTCAAGCATTCAACCAAGGCTTTGCGTGGATGATGCAGATCGTGATGTTTGTCCTGCTCGGGCTTCTTGTCTTCCCGAACGAGCTGTCGAAGGTCGTATGGCAAGGACTCCTGTTGTCCTTGATTCTCATCTTCATCGCCAGGCCAATCGGCGTGTTCAGCAGTCTGCTGTTCGCCAAATTTGCCGTCCGCGAGAAAATATTGATTTCATGGGCCGGCCTCCGTGGGGCCGTACCGATCGTATTGGCTACATATCCCGTACTGGCGGGAATCAGGCAGGGGGAATTGTTTTTTAATGTCGTGTTCTTTGTTGTTTTGACTTCGGCGGTGATCCAGGGCACCACCATCTCTCCGCTCACGCAAAGGCTTGCGCTGGTGGAGAAGGATAAAGCAAAGGCTCCGTCCTTATTGGAGCTGATAGCTCTAGGAAAAACGGATTCCGAGATCAACCACGTGCTGGTGGATGGGGATCTGCCCATCGTCGGCAAGGAGATCCAGCAGCTGAATCTGCCAGACGATATTCTCTTTACGGCCATCATTCGGGAGAAGCGCATCATCACGCCGAGAGGAAACACTGTCATTGAGGCAGGGGACACGTTGTACGTGATGAACCCGAAGCAAAAACGGAAGGAAATGAAAACGATACTGGGGTTATCCTAGGATTTCGCAGCTGAAGCTATATGATGCCCATCACAGCAGACGGTCTTAAAAATAATTTAGGATAGGTATAAATCGGAGGTGAATTCTTCATCCTATCTTCATCCGAGAAGTTTCGATTTCCTTTGCAAAAGAGACAGAAATCTGATATGATTAATTCAAGGATTTAGAATAAGTCTAAATACAATATCAAAGGAGACGATATAGATGAGCAACCTGACCCAACAAGCACAAGGAAATACGACCGATGAACTTCAACAAATTCTAAATACGCAGGTAGCCAACTGGAGTGTTCTTGGCGTGAAGCTGCACCATTATCATTGGTATGTGAAAGGTCCTCAGTTCTACGTGCTGCACGAGAAATTCGAGGAGTTGTACAACACGGCCGCTGGTTATGTGGATGAGCTGGCAGAGCGCATGCTGGCTATCGGCGGCAAACCGGCCGCCAGCATGGCTCAATATTTGAAGCTGACGACGCTGCAGGAGGTGTCGAATGAAAACACGGCCGAGCAGATGGTCGGACAGCTGGTTGCGGATTTCGAGAAAGTGGCCGGAGAGCTCAAGTCCGGTATCGAGGCAGCAAACCAAGAGGGCGACGATGCGACTGCCGATCTGTTGACCGGCATGGTGAGCGATGTGCAGAAGCATTCGTGGATGCTGAACGCATTTTTGGGCAAATAACGTTCATATCCGTTGCTGCCGTTTCATGATGGATAACAAAAGCAAAGGGAGAACGGCCAGATAATGGTCGTTCTCTTTTTTTATTCGCCTTGTGATGCTGTTACAAGATTCAATGAAATTTATTGCGCCTTTCTTCCATTTTATGCGTATAACCTTCATAGATCGTTTTAATTCGGATAGAGGAGTAGTGAGGATGGCAGAGATGGAATCACGACAACAGCTGGAGTCGCAGCTTCAAGAGATTTTGAAATGGGAGAAGGAGCAGAAGGACGTCATGTTCTGGGAGAAGCTCGGAAGAATTCCCTTTATGCTGCTGGACCGCCTTACGCCCAAGGCTGTTCAAGAGAAAATCGGGAGCGCCTTGAACGAGGTAGGCGGATTTATTCAAAGCGGCGGAAAGCATCTGGTTCGCGAGAAGTCGGTCATGAACGTACTGGCTCAGACCGCTGGATTGGAAGGTTCAGGTGCGGTGAACGACCCTTCCGCGAAATCCGGCGAGGCGGAGTCGGGCGGGGCTGGGAACGGAGAGGAGCAGGCGGTGGCTTCCGGACTTACGCTGGCAGCAGCCGCGAAATTGCCGCTCCAGGTCATGGATGCGGCAGCGGATACGCTGACGGTAAAGCGGGTCAAATTCGCGGCGGCCCAAGGGGCGGCAACGGGAATCGGAGGCGTATTTACGATAGCGGCCGATCTGCCCATGGTGCTCGGTCAATCGCTCAAGGTGCTTCAGGAGATGGCCCTTTGTTACGGGTACGATCCGAACGATCCCCGGGAGCGGGTGTTTATCGTGAAATGCCTGCAGTTTGCATCTGCCGACATCGTCGGAAAGAAAGCGGTGCTTGAGGAGCTTGCCAGTTTTGACGACGTCCAGGCGACGGAGCAGGTCTTCTCGCAGCTGCAGGGCTGGCGTGAAGTCGTCCAGTCGTATACCGATAACTTCGGGATGAAAAAGCTGTTTCAGCTGATTCCGATCGCCGGGATCGTATTCGGCTCGATCAGCAACAAAGGCACCATAAGCGATGTGGCCGAAGCCGGGAAAATGCTGTACAAGAAGCGGCGTGTTCATTACCGTCTTCGGAACATGGAATATCCGCTGTAGCCAAGGATGATACACGGATCGACAAGACCAAAAGGGATGCCCGCCATGCGCGGGCATCCCTTTACTTAATCAACATCGGAAAATATCATGACGCAACCATAAAGGTGGTTTCTTACCGATTATCCACCTTTTCGGGGTACAGGTCATGGTTCATCAGACGATTCGCGGCAATCTCCTCGTATTTGGTTCCCGGGCGACCGTAATTGCAGTACGGATCGATGGAAATGCCGCCGCGCGGGGTGAATTTGCCCCATACCTCGATATATCTCGGATCCATCAGCTTGATCAGGTCATTCATGATGATATTGACGCAATCCTCATGAAAGTCCCCGTGATTGCGGAAACTGAACAGGTACAGCTTCAAGGACTTGCTCTCCACCATCTTGATATCCGGAATGTAACTGATGTAGATGGTCGCAAAGTCTGGCTGGCCAGTGATCGGGCATAAGCTTGTAAATTCGGGACAGTTGAATTTGACGAAATAGTCGCGGTAGGGATGCTTGTTGTCAAAGCTCTCCAGAATGCCCGGATCATACGCGAACGTGTATTTCGTGCCTTGGTTGCCGAGCAGGGTAACGTCTTCCATTTCTTCTTTTTGTCTTCCAGCCATATATGATAACTCCTTCATTTATATTAATTCAAACTCCATCAGATCATCGGTAATTTCTTGATGCCGTGCTATACGCCGCGTTTATTCCCCCAGACGAGCGTATGCAATTGCGGCAAGACGCGCACATCGTTTAACCGGTCGGATTGCATGACCGCATCAACAAGCGACTCGTACCGGTCCAGCAGATGGGAGACAAGCGAAGTCGTGTCCCCTGTGCCTACATCGGGATTACCGGTCTGCAAGTAAAATGGCACGTTCGGGTATCGTTCATGGACCGTTTCCGCGTAGGTCAAGTCCTTATCGTCAAAGACCACAACCTTCAGGCTGAAGGTTCTGCCGGGCGGACGGGCGGATAAACGCGAGACGATATCGTCGAGCTTCCCCCAGTCCGTATCCATGCCCGAGCTAGGCGGCTTAGGGGAAATGGTGACTTCATCGATATGATTCAGCCAGTCCTGCCAGCGTGAGCCTTGGGTCTCCACGGCAACGGTAATTCCGTGCCGATGCAGCTCATCCACAAGCGCTCCAAGCTGGGGAAGAAGAGCGGGATTGCCGCCGGACAGGGTGACGTGATCGAAGCGTTCTCCGCCCAGCCGGTACAGCTCTTGCCAGATCTCATCAGCAGTCAACAGCGAGATGGAGTCCTTTGCCGAACCGTCCCATGTGAATGCGGAGTCGCACCAGGAACAGCGATAGTCGCAGCCCGCCGTCCGAACGAACATCGTCTTGCGGCCAACGACCATGCCTTCGCCTTGAACGGTAGGACCGAAAATCTCCATTACGGGAATCGGACGGTCCACCGTCATGGCAGGGGAGGAGCCCCGGTTTGAATCCGTTACAGGCGTTTCATGCACATTATTCATGGATCATCCACTCCCGTCTGACCTCGGCATAGCTGGTCGGCGTCTCGAACAGGCGAACGAATTCCGTTCGCATGCCTTGTTCCTCGTAGGATTCTCTGCTGCGGAGGGCCTCCTCCATTTTCTCAAACAACCAGACCACCATGTTCTCTGCCGTCGTATTCATCGGAGGCAAGGTCTCGTTCAGGTAACGGTGATCCAGGTAAGGTTCGATACTCGTTTTCCAGCAATCCTTGATGTCTCCAAAATCCACGGTTATGCCGACCTCGTTTGGAGTTCCGCTGATACCAAAAACTACTTTATACGTGTGGCCATGGAGGTTTTTGCATTTTCCCTCATAGCAATGCAGGTGGTGGGCAGCATCGAAGGTAAACTCTTTGGAAACAAGCACCCGCTTTCGATGGTAACGCAGGCTTCCGGCATCGATGTCTTCGCCAATCTTCTGCAGATGCTCTACGATGCGGAAAGCCCCGGGCTCGCGGCTCATACCAGGCGCCCCCTCTCGGAGATGGCGCTGCGGCGCTGCATATACTTGTCGAGCCCTGCTTTTCTCAGCTTGCAAGCAGGACATTCCCCGCAGCCGTCTCCCTTGATGCCGTTATAACAGGTTAACGTATGATCGCGAACATATTCGAGCGCATTCATCTGGTCGGCAAGCTCCCAGGTTTCGGATTTGTCGAGCCACATGAGCGGGGTATGAATGACGAACGGGTAATCCATGGCCAGGTTCAGCGTAACGTTGAGCGATTTGATGAAGCTGTCCCGACAGTCGGGATAACCGCTGAAATCCGTCTCGCATACGCCCGTGATCAAATGTTTCGCTCCGACGCCCTTGGCCAGCACGGCTGCAAAGCTGAGGAACAGCAGGTTTCGGCCATCCACAAACGTCGTAGGCAAGCCGTCGCCTTCGGCGATCTCGATATCGCTGCGCGTTAATGCATTCGGCGCCAGCTGATTAAGCAGGCTCATATCAAGCACCGTCTGCTTCACGCCTTGCTCCTTGGCAATCTGTGCCGCGCATTCTATTTCAAGCTTATGGCGTTGGCCATAATCGAATGTTACGGTTTCCACTTCGGCGAAGCGTTCCTTCGCCCAGAACAGGCAGGTGGTGCTGTCTTGCCCCCCGCTGAAAACAACGACTGCTTTTTCATTTTTAAGCATAAAAAAACCTCTCATCCTTCATAATTTAAGAGCAGCCCGAAAGGGCCAATCCCGTAGAAGAAAGAGAAGTTCATTGAACTGAATCCGTAAAAAAACAAGCCTTACTCTTAGGGTGCAACACCGAATAAGACACGATAGTTTTTTATAGAGGGAGTTCACGAACCTCTCCCACGCACCGATGCAGGCGCATGGATTGTCTTCTGTTGTCCTTGTGACCGCATGGAGAGCCGTGAACGGCATGCGGTCCGATTACGCCCTCCATTATAACACGGCCGGATTATTTGATAAACACTCCGCCGAAGGGAATTGCTTCCCGCAGGAATCGCTTGATGATGCCTTCGTCGTTTAAATCGTTCACGAGCCGCTGATTCTGGCGTCCCGCTTGAAACAGCACATAGCCGTCGCCGGTGAGCTTCCAGTGATAGTTCATGTGCTGGCTGGCCAGATGATTGCCGTATACGGTCAGATCCAGCTTAGCGGCTTCGGGGTAGGCGATGATGCTTCCGGCGTCCACATACAGCGGCTCTGTAGGATGCAGCTTGACTTTGCATACCGGGCCTTGGGTCAGAATGCCGATGCTGCCATTCCCGGAAAACTTCATCTTAATGGCATCTCGCGTGACCAGCATGTTTTTGATTTTCAGTATTCTTGTCTGCATCGTAACAAACCGGGTGTAAAAGAAAACATGACGAAAATCATAGAGCATGTCCTGCTCGCCTTCCAGCTGTATTTCATGCATGTTGAAGCCCGGGGGAAGCGCAGCCGTAAATTGGCTGGGTCCCGTAATGTCGGCACGGATCAGCTTTTTTTTGCGGTAGATGCCCTTCACGTTCATAAGTCGATCGCTGCGTCCGGAGGAGGGTCCCCGATAGGCAACGATCTGCTCGGGATGAAGGACATGCGCCGTGTCCCCCTCCGTCAAGGAGAACGTAACCGCTTGACCTGCTCCGCTGCCGGCCGCATCTTCCATTCGGATAATCATCGCCGCGCCTCCTTTTGCCTGGTTGAATGGGATGGATCTGGATAAGAGCTTGTCCTATCTCGAACGGTTCGTTCGGCGCATGCCGAATCGCAGGACGCGAATGATGACAAAGTATCCCGCAGCTAACGCCACGGCGGTGATCGCTACCGTTTTTAAACGTTCCGCCCCGCGCTTTCGTGCGGCTTCAGCCTCCTGTAACTGGCTTACCATTTGGGTTAATTGCTGGTTCTGTTCTGCAAGATTGGAGTTCTGCTCCGCCAGGGTCAGATTTTGCTGCTGCAGCCGTTCGGAAGCGATCTTGGCTTTATCAAGCTCTTGCAGGGCTTGGTTATAGTTACTCTTAAGCTGGTTTATTTCGTCGGGGAGTCCCGAGAACTGCTGGATATTATCGTACATATTGTTGAAATAATTGGCATTGGCGGTCCGTCCTCCGGCCGGCAGCGCGATGCCTGCTACCAGCAGAATCAGAGAAAGTTGGATGAGCCTGGATTTTGACGGCTTAAACATGCGGTGTCACCACCATTCGATTATTTATAGTAAATACGAATCAGATTTCGACAGGTTTCTATTAATATATATTACCCACATTCGCATGGGAAGTGAATCCATTCGCAGCTAGGTTGTTTAACTTGCCAATGGGGCGGGTAATGTATTCAAGCAAGCGCATAGAGGCCATCCCATACGAAATGAACATAAAATGAACTAGCAGATAAAAGGAGATTACGATTATGATGAAAGATAACAACGTGAAGAAAATTATGATAACGGTGAATGGAAAGCCCGTAGGCAACGGCTTATTGATCGATAAAGTCACGTACGCACCCATTCAACGCACCGAAAGATTTATGGGAGATACGAAGTCCGCTTCGGCAGCGGTAATTGGTTAGCAGATCCCGTATATTCCAAATAAGCAGCCTTTAAAACCCGGAGAACGCTCCGGTTTTTTTTGCGTTGGTTGGCGTTTATCGATCGAAGTCGATTTCATTCTGCTGCGGGATAGGAGTATCCTAAACAAACGGAAAATATCGTCTGAATATGACGTTTTATGACAGAAACAGTTACAAAAGAATACATTTATGGCGTCGCACATCAATGTACTAACGACATCTCGGCGACTCCTCTGAAATATACGGCGGCAGCGGCGGAGCCGGAACATGGGCGTCCCGGTTCCGCATCAGCCGGAGGCCCGGAGGCTCGCATGCCAAAACTTCATCGGCCGTTCAAGTCGATGGTGAGGTGCTGCTGAATCTATTGAAAAATCCGATGAGTGCCCTGACTATGCGGGGGGATCAAACAGGCATGATCTACGGCCTGATCGGGATGGCATCCAGCATCCTCGGTTTTTGGTTGTTCGGCCTTGGAGTCAAGCGGATGTTCTATTCCGGACTGGGCATGATGTTCGCCTTGTTAAGCGATTTCGGCATGGGGAGCCGTTTTCTTTTACTGGGATTGTTCTCAACCGTCATCCTGCTGGGTTCGTTCTGGCTTGCCGGGAACATGATGACCAAACATAAGCTCGACATGAAGGATTACATAGCCAAAATGGGCTCGTTCCAGCTGCCGTTCGGAGCGGTGCTTATCGTTAGTGGACTGCTTAGCTTCTTGTTGGTAAAGCCGGCTTTCTTCCTCCTTGTATTTGCTCTAATGACCGGATTGGCAGCAAGCAGCGCCGCCGCAATCGAGTTGTACCGGATCGGCTCAACCCAGCTGGTCAAATTCATTGGGATCGCTTTAGGGATATATGTTGTGCTGCTTGCCGTCGTCAACACCATATTATTGTAAAGGAAGAGCATTCTGAGGTTAGCCGCAGATTTCATTGTCGCGAACTGCCATAAAGCATATTCACGAAAGACCGCAGCTCATAGGGATGTGGTCTTTTTTGTCGAAATTAGAACAGGAACATATGTTCCGTGACAGTAAGATGTCCCTCTCTATTGGTACATTATTAGAAGAAGAGGAAAGAGGTGGATGTATTGCAGTCAGGCTTGTATTCGGATTATACATGGAGCCACAGTCATGTGTTCGCTGGCGGCACTAGTCAAGTCTTTCTGCTGATCGAGTGGAGGGCTGGTGTCCAGAAGCAGAAAACGCAGTCCAACGGCCTTCGTCGGCGTATCGCCGAAGAAGTCCAACTGCACCTTCAATTAGGAGAAGGCGTTCGAGTGGAACAGATGTATGGCTGCCAAGGGGAGATTCTGAATGATCGCAACATCTCGTTGTCATTAGGCTCTTTGTCCGAAGGAAGAACCAAGCAATTGGTTCTTGAGCTGAGTGTTGGTGCTCGTCAATCGGGGGTGTATCCCATCGTTACTGCTTTATGGACTTACATGGATGTTCTGAAGCAGAAGGTGGTTTTGCAGCCGTCCCGAACGATCCCGCTTCAATTCAGCAATCATACGACATTGAGATATCGAAAAGCAGATTACCGGGTAGAGAAAGTGCTGAAATTATACCAGAATGCTTTCATCCTGGAGCAGGCAAGAGAAGAACTGGAACAGGGGAATTGGACTCAAGGTGAAGACCTGATTCGTAGACAGGCAGATGAGATGCTTTTATACGCAACCCGATTTCGAGATCCGGAATATTTAAAGGAGGCCGAGGTCCTTTATAAACTTAGTGTTCTATATAAGATTACATATCAGCAGTTTTATTCTGAAAATGCGAACTGGAAAAGGGACTTTAGACTTAAGTCATAACCAGGAAACAAGAATCCCTATATAAAAAAGGAAAAATGATATCAGGGTCGAATGTACTACTTAGCAGTCAATAAAAATATGTCTAATTTACTAGAAAGATAGGGAGAATGCCATATGACAGACCGACTGATCCGACTAATGAGAATCATTACCCTTGTACAAGCAAGACCAGGAATACTTGCTCGGGAGCTTGCCGAACGCTGTGGAACCAGTGAAAGAACCATTTATCGGGATATGGATGCCCTCAGTGCCATGCATATCCCCATCACTCACCAAGGCCGCGGCCGCGGCTATACCTTCATTGGACATTTTGCAATGTACCCCCTTGGTTTAACGGAAGAGGAGGTACAGGCATTATTTAAACTGCTGAATGTAATGGACAAAATCAAGCCGATCCTGCCGGATGAATTTGAAAGCGCTTATGAAAAGGTGTTGGCTGCTGTATATAAGCAAAGCGCGGAGAAAGCTGAAATTCAGGCAGGGGACCGGGAAGAATCCTCAACCGGTTTATAAGCACTTCCACTACATGTAACAATTAAACCTCGAACGAATGGACACAATTTCACGTGACTACTCGTCGAGGTTTTCTCATGTTTAGGGTGCATCTGCAGTCGTGAATTGAGATATTCCATAAACTAGTCAACTAGAATCAGGTTAGGAATATTATACCAAAATAGTGGATTATATGATAAAATAACTACAATTTCTCTCATTCATACAAAACTGTAATTGTTGTGTAATTGTGAGAGTTGGCGGTAGATGTCCCTAAGCAAGGGCGTAGAAAGGAGATATAAAGCAATGACATAGGGTTTATCTATAACGATATTCAGGAGGATATGCATGAAGAAGATCTTGATCAGTGTATTAACGGTGCTAACCGTGATCGTCGGAAGCTTGAATTCGGCCGTGGCGGAGGCGGCCCAAGACAATACGGTCGACAAAGCGATGGAGTCTCGTGAGACCGCGGCTGTCCAGTTTACGGATATTCAGGGCCACTGGGCCCAGGCAGCTATTCAAGATGCGGTACAACGAGGTTATGTGGATGGGTACCCGGATAGAAGATTCCTGCCTAACCAACAGGTATCCCGAGCGGAATTCATCAAAATGGCGGTGTCGGCCCTGAAGCTTGAGGCAGCTTCTACAAGTTCAGGTTCCTGGTATGCTCCTTACGTGACGGCGGCAGAATCGGCAGGGATCTATAAAGCCGGCGATTATGCCGACGGTAACCTGACTCAACGGATGACGCGTGAAGAGATGTCCAAACTGGCGGTAAAAGCACTGGGGTACAAAAATGTGGAGGACAAGCAGTGGATGTATCTTGCATCCAAGGACGGCATCATATCCGGGACCGCCCCGGGCGTAATATCACCAACGGGCGCTACCACAAGAGCTCAAGCGATTGCGGTCATTGAGCGACTGCTTCAAGTAAAAGGCGGCAAGGAGCTTCCCGTGGATAAATATGCAGTAGCTGCTGCTGAGGTGTATTGGCACAAGACGAATATTTTCTCGGTGGCACCGGAGATTTTTAATGGGCCGGATAATCATAACAAAAATTTTGGAATTGATTCATGGAAAACATCCAAATTGCGTTTCGGAGCGCCGGATGGATCCATAGTAGCCCAAGTTGATGAACTTATTGCAATAGATTGGAATGATCCGAAAGATCCGAATCGCAAGCTATTGCCAAGTAAAGATAAGTTATTTTGGAAGTTTGGTTCGAAAGAAAATCTTTTTACTAATGATCTTCAAGCTTATGTAATCGTATTGAAGTCACATTTGCCGATAAATAAAAAGCCTAAGTCTTACCCAATTAATCAATTGAATCTAGCAATCTTGGGATATAACGGCCAACCAACTGGAGAACTTTTGAATATGGCATATCTTGTTGAATCCAAAGATCCAAAAAGAAAAATTAATGGTCTAGTTATCCCGAAAACTGGTTTTAGCACAGACGGAAACATTAGGGTCTTAGTAGAGACTATCTCGGCTGGAGCTCCGATTTATCAGAGTACCCTATCAAAGTCAAAGCTCATACGATAGGTAACTCAACATGATTAAGAATAAATATTTATTTAAAACAGCGATTTTTTTTCTTACATTGTCTATAGTCTCTATTTGCATTCCTCCGATCGACACCTTGGATGCTGCTGATACTACACAGAATATTACGTATGATTTTGTAACAACTACTGAAGATTACGAATATAGTGGAATATTATTTTCATCTAAAAAGGAGCTAGAGACCACAAGAATTAGTGTAAATGCTCCCGCAGGAAAAGTAATAAAAAAACTTGAATGGATAAATAAGAGTACTAATAACCCTATCAGAACAGTCAAAGGGTTTACTCCTGGTTCTACAACATGGGCTGGAAAGGATTCTCTAAGTGGTACAAGACTAAAGGTTTCATCCGTAGATAATACCAATTATGGTGGCGTATATTACTGGGATAGGTGGTCAGTAACAGATGCAGGTCATGACTTTGGCCAATTATGGAAAGCATCAAGTACCAATGGAACTATCATGGATAATAGAAACTGTAATGGTTATGTAGAAAAAGAAACAATTCAAGGACACCAACTTCCTAAATATCCTGGCTGTACGGATAATAAATTATCTTTACCTATCAATCGAACTACTGCTTTTTTGATAAGTGAAACCGGGCATACCTTGGAAGGGACGTGGATAAAACATAGTGCTATCTCTACTAATGATATAAGTTCTTCAAATACAAAGATTGACAATACATCACGAATTCCAGATGTTCATGGATCTACTGGGACAACTGATCCAAGCACCTTAGTAGGACAAATAGCAGATGTCACTTCAATTGATAGTATAAGGATGTATTATACTCAAACCTTCAACAATGACACTTATAATAAATACTGGGCAAATCCAGGAGCAAAGCAGGTATGGTACTTTGCTAAGTTTTGGGTGTCTTTTGATTCCTACACTTATATGTACAAAGACAAACTCCTCCGAGCCACCTTTGCAGATGGAACATCAAGCCTGGACATTACCGGTCCGACCTGTGTTCCACCGGCCGGTACCATTCAACTTACAGCGAAATTAACGAAGGTAGACGGAAGTACATACAATCTGCAAAGACACGATAAGTTGACTTGGCGAAGCTCGGATAACAGCATCATGTCCGTGAACGCTTCCGGTGTGGTTACTGCCGTGGCAACGACGGGGCAAGCGAGGATTACGGCTCATTTTAAGGACACGGCCCAAGCCCTGGACGAAACCGACGATGCCATGATTCAGGTCGGGACAGGGGCATCGTGCGGTAATAACGGGGGAGGAGGCGGCGGTGGAGATGGAGGCTCAGGCGGCCCGCCCAATACATGCGGGATCCAAATCGGTGCTGCGAGAAAGGGAACCGTTACTTCGCACACGGTAATGGACCCCGTGGCAACGGGCGTTATTAAGGCGGATAACCGGGATTCAGAAAAGTTTGATGTTCTGGACGGGATACCGACTTCGGAATCCCTGTACGTCAATGTGTTTGGCCTTAATTATCTGTACAAGAACCAATGGGCGAACATGACGGGGGAGATCACCTACACCGTTCCCGTCAAAAAAACATATCTTCTCACCTGGACGATCCCGGGAACGCCAAGCTCAGGACCGGATGATCCCGGCACGCCCGATGAACCTATGGAAGAAGAGGTTCCGGTAGAAGAACAGGTGACGATAACGAGGCCGTACTCCTACTGGCAAATCGATAACCTGGAGGTTTATAAGCTTTCCAAAACGACTGTCAGCAACTATGCTTTACCAGGCGGTTCGGTGAGCCTTACTCCAGCCGGTTACACACCTCCGGTTCTTACGTCTGATCACAGCGCGAGTCTTGACGATCATGTGGAGCCTGCTTCATGCGAAGAAGTGGATTTAGGCACGGAAACCGTTTCAGGCGGTTCAAGCAGACCGGCGGTGCCGACAACGGATTTTACGTCCGCAGCCGAGTCGGCCGTGGGCCAAAACCAGGTAAGAAACGATAAAGTCTTGTTTAACGGATCTACCGTCATGAGTGACAGCTGGGCACAGGGAACGGCGCCATCGCCAGGGATTATCCCTCCGGCTGCGACGATTCAAAGAGACGTATTGTACGGTAGAAACTATCTTATCAGCAGTACGCTGTTGAATAAAGCGAATACGGTGAGCACCGGTACGATTGATTACGAGCTCATCCCGGGCAACATTAATGGCGGGTCCCATCAAACGTTCCCGGTCAACGCCATAAACACCGTCACCGTCCACACCCCGGTCGTCAACTATTCCTCCGTAACGGATGATCAGGCCCACAACCAGAAGACGACCCCCAATCCGAATCGGTCTGCCTTCATCTTGGATCGGCCGTTTACGGTACGCATCCCTACCTCGGGCCAGCATCGGAACATTCAGGGATACGGAAACCGGGACTATGCGAAGTATGTAAGATCGAAGCAGGTTTATTTTCCGTTTGATGTGTACAGCAGCGACAAGCGCACCTTCTATCCAAAAGACACCTGGATCACGATCCCGACGGCACAGCTGGATACGGAGTTTTTTCTGCCGGTGTGGGTAGATGAGGGCGATTACCAGGTGTACTTCCGTACGATTGCGGAGAACGCGCCGCCCGACTATACGACGCAGCCCGATGCCAACACGAATTTATCCCACCATGTGGCTACCGATATAGAACCTGTGGAAGTGATCGGGCGCGTATATGATTTTCATATCACGGATATTGCCGATTATAACTGGGAGACGGTCTTCCGCAAACAAAAAGGGAATGCGTCACCAAGCGGGGCGTCCTATTGGACAGGACTCCGCGGCATTGACGGCGAGGCCCGGGGGAACGCGCTGCCTTATACGCTTCCCATCGCTCCGGGCAAGCATCCGGCGCAGGGGTATAAGAATGCGGCCGTGAAGACAGGATACCACTTCAAATTCGATTTGAAGACGAAGGGCAATATGTTCGGGGCGCAGGACGGCATTTCGGTTACGCCGAGCTTTTATTTCGTGAATAAAGACGGCAGCGGACGTCAGCCTGTCGATCTGTATTACCACAGTGGAGACCGGAAGTTCATTCGCATCGGTTCCCCGCAGGATACTGAGAAGCGTTACGTCATTCTGAATGAAAGGCTGCGCAATGTACCCCAAGAGGAACTGCAGGATACCGCCTCGTATCTATACAACCACGGTGGAGCGCCGGCGGGAATGTCCCCGGCAGCCTACGCGAAGCAGTATATGGAGAAGATCAGCAAGAGCAAGACCTGGGTTGGCCGGCTCGACTGGATGCTGCTGCCGTCCGGCATTCGAACGCTGATCGGGCCAAAGTCGGGGCTGCCAACCTCCGTTGACGGAGAGCGGGCCAACGCCGCTGTTCAGCGCTGGTACGGTGAATACAGTCTTCCCGCCGACGTCTATGTGGTGAAGAAAGGAACGGATCTGGCAGCTTATGGGCGAAGTAACCGACTGGACGAGAAGTCCTCTGTATTTCTCAAGAAGGGGTATATCGTGGTCAATTTCAACATCGAGACGATCCGAGAGGGCAATACGGCCAAGCCCCATCTGCAATACATTCATGCACCGCTCATGAATCAGTGGCAGCTTGAAGGGTACAGCCGAACCTATACCGATCCGTATGGCAAGAGATTCACGCTGCTGGACGGGGATATCGTATTTTACCATGCGGATCAATCCAGTAAAGGGGATTTCAAATCCCAGGTGCCTCATTAAAATCGTCATAAACCAGCCTCTCCCCGTTCACAGGGGAAGGCTGGTTTTTCCATTCAATAATGCGGCCAGACCCCATTATCATAAAGATACCGGGCAAAAGCCATCGGATTGTAGTACGAATATTTCCAAACTTCCTCCATTCCGGCTTCCCGAAATCCATAACGTTGATCGCAGCCGTTGCATTCAATGAAATAGATCTTTCCATTCTCGGTAATGCCGACATCCATTCCAAAATCAGCTGCGTACGGAATATACAAGGACAGCGTCTTGGCGACATGGAGGGAAAACTCGGCAATTCGTTCTATGGTAAGTCCTACAGGCAAGTCAGGCATGCAGCGGGCGAGTATGTCCGGGACCCGATAGGCTGAGCCGCCTTGAGCAATGTTGGAGACAAACGTTCGTGGAGCCGATGTTTTGGCGAACATCCCGGCGACCTCCCAGCGCCCGCTTCCCCCGCGCTGAACGGTAACTCGGATATCAAAGGGGCGGTCATCATATTCGGCAAGCGGTATGCGCTGTTGTACAACGAATGGAGCTTGCCTAATCCGCTGATAGATCAGAGGATGGAGCTTTCCGGGCGGTAAGGTAACCGTTCTCCAGCCCTTGGCCGACGGGGATGAGCGGGAGTAAGTGAATTGACTGCGTAAAGAGTTACCTTTTAATCGCATAATCCCAACCCCGATACTTCCGTTGCATGGTTTTAGAACGAGATCCCCGTGCTGGTTCAGCATGGAGCGAATCGAGGCAGGGGTAGCTTCTACCGTATGAGGCAGGGATGGTAATATCCCCTGGTCCTGTTCCAGCATATGATGTATAACGTTTTTACCGTAACGCGTACGCCCGTTATAAACGAATACCCCGCGCTTGATCAGTTGGTCAATCAGCGCCTGCTCCTGCTTTTTATGATAAATAGCCCGCATATGAATAACGCGTGGGATGGGAATATGCACTTGTGAATATCCAGCTGGAGCCGGAACAAAACCAGTCACCTTTCCAGTCTCTAGTGAAATATGATGGATTGTAAAAAAACAAGGAACCAACCCATTCATGGCAGCAGCTTCTTCGTAGTTGGTCAGTGATTCAGTGCCGATTCTCCCGCTGGAAATTCTGCGATACGTATTGTTGTTGAGCAGAATGCCGACATATTCCAGATGCATGGTCACCCTCCTTGTCACCATAATCCTGTAGTCTTTGTACCATATCGTATGCGTGAGGATGATTGTCCCGGATGGACGGGTGTCGCCCGTGGTTGGCCTATTATTTATCGGGAATTAGTCACCAACAGGCCATGATCCGGTATATGTTAAGGTATCTGACCATACAAATGAACAGGTATGCGCATTTTGGATATGGCAACGAAACACTATGGGTCAAGGGGGAACCTTTGATATATCAGTAGGTGTTTTTCATATAGATAAGATGTGAGAAGGATGTGGAGTTATGGGTTTGCGGAAGGTGGCGGTTGTGACGCCGGGATCGTTTGTCATTCCATCGGGGAGGAGCAGCTCCGTCGAGCGGGTAGTAGAGCAGACCATTCCATTAGCACAGGGTGCCATGGATGTTCGCATATTCGGAGTGCTGGGGAAAGGGCTCCCCTCAAAAGACACGATCAACGGCGTTCCGTGCTACCGCCTGCCATCTGGAACGAATTATTATCCTTCCTTGCTGCGGAGGCTTCAGAAATGGAGACCGGATATTATCGAAGTTCACAATCGGCCACTGCTGGCGCAGCGCCTCAAAATGCATCTGCCGGACGTGAAAATCGTATTGAATCTTCACTCCAATACATTTATTTCGCCCCCGTGTATGAGCGAGCAGCGTTTTGGGACCATTGCTCGCTGGATGGACGGCATTGTGGTGAACAGCCGTTTCCTGCTGGAGGATATCACTTCAAAACATGCTGGGCTTCTGGAGAAGATCACGATTAATCATCTTGGCGTGAGTCTTGATCATTTTACTCCTGCATTCAGTCCTGCTGCCAAGGCACTTAGAGAGGCAAAGCTGGCTCATTACGGATGGAGCGGACGGCGAATCATCCTGTTTGCGGGACGGCTCATCCCTGACAAAGGGGTTCACCATCTGATTGCCGCATTGCCTCATATCATTGACAAGCATCCGGATGTTCTTTTGCTTATTATCGGGAGTGCGGCCTACGGATCCGATCGGGAAACCGCATATGTACGGGAATTGAAAAGAATGGCCGAACCTTATGCCCAATGGGTATTTTTCCGCCCCTTTATCCCTTATCCCGCAATTGCAGACTGGTATTCGCTTGCCGATATTGTGGTTGTCCCCTCAGCGCCGAGGGAAGCCTTTGGGCTCGTGAACGTGGAAGCCATGGCAGCAGGAGTTCCCGTCATCGCTGCGGATGCAGGCGGTATCCCGGAGATCGTGGAGAACGGTGTGACGGGTTACTTGGTTCAAAGGGATGATTTTCCTGGCGGGCTTGCCGAACGGATTAACGGATTGCTTCAGGACGAGAATCTGCGCACCCGAATCGGGATGGCTGGTCGTGAAACGGTGCGTCAGCGTTTCAGATGGGATCATACGGCAGAACGATGGGCTAACCTGATGCAAACCATCTAACCGACTGTGGCAGTAGCCCTTTCTCTTGAATAGGATGAAGGTAACGATTAGAAGCAGAGGAGAGAGCTGACAGTGAACAAAGCCAGAAGGATCACCAGGATAAGAAGGGGAAGGCCCTTTCGGCGGTACGATGGCTATAATAAAAAGATAGCCATCAGAGGAACTTCCGGCAAGTGGTCAGATTTAGAGAATGACGTGATGGATCACGCGTTGGCTGATGATGTAATCAGTGCTTCCCATCTGCAGCATCGCAGCGTAAGAAGTGAAGCGATTGAGGATTATGCCGTACACAGTATTCATCTGTCATCCGAATCCATTATTTCTTCCAAACTAGCCCTTGAATCGGTTCAACCGAGTCATCTTTCCTTTAATCCGGTTCAAGGGATTCCTGATATGCCTTTACTTCAGCAGTTTGGATGTTTCCCCTTCATCTTTTCTGATGAACAAGAAACGATCGAAATTACAATACCGCTTCAGACCTCCTATCAAGATGAACATTATGTAGTGGTGGCATCGTGCAGTGATCCGGTGTTTCAAGCTGGCATTCGAAAACGGCAGCATGCGGAGGTAGCCATCGGAATTACACGGCCGGCAGGCACTATGATCTCAGAAGGCTGGCTGTACTGGATCTCAATAGGCCGGACGGCAACATAATGGATAAGAAGGATGGGGGAGCGTGATTCCACCCATCCTTTTTAGTAACAGAGGGAATCCAAGAAAGTGTTGTTTACATATGGAAGATGATCATACGATTTAGAGAATGGAATGGTCCCTGTGGATGCCGTCACGAAGCGAGAAAGTCAACATACAATAGAAATGAATTGCCCAAAGATTATTCGGTCCTCACGCAGTGATGAGAAATGGGAGGCGGAATGTATATGAAGGACTTTTTACGATGAAGAGACGCGGCACTCGCTTACGGACATCTTTATCGGCGACTCTTCCCAAAGCTGATCCGGTTGAAGGACGGAAGGATGGATTTATCGTTGGCTATTCTTATGGCATTCAACATGGACAAAAAAACGGAGAATCTTCATTTGAGGGCATCAGCATCATCATCCCCCTTCATGATTCTAACGAAGATGCCATTGGCAAGATCAGAAGAATCGAAGCCTTAACGCCGCATCCATATGAGCTGCTCATAGCTGATGCCGGCTCCTCGGAAGGAACCAGGCAATATGTGCGCGGCCGGATCGGAGCGGTACGACACATTATGGAGAGAAGTGGTCAAGGCGCAGCGGTTGTTCTTAATAAGGCGCTTCGTGCTGCACACGGGAAGAGGTTAGTTATTCTATATGGCTGTACACCTGTTATGGATAACTGGATCGGCGGTCTGATGGATGAGCTGGAACATGCACCCGCTATCAAAACGGTTTGCGTGAGTTTTGCCCAATCAGGAACCCCCGTACTTCCCAGGGATGAAGCGGATACCCATAATCGGTTAAATGCGTGCTGTGCTCTGTTCCGTCCCGAGCTGTTAACGGAGGTTGGAGGACTGGATGAGGGGCTCCCATCCTTACAGGAAAGCATAAGCGAATGGTTAGGACGTGTTCCGCAGCAATATAGAACGATGCTGTCGGCTAAGGATCTATTCACCTGATTCGAAGGACGGCATTATTCATGGCACCAGGAAGCTTGTCGAAGCATATGTTGAAAAATATGATGAGCGAAGGAGAGTTATGTCGTGGAGAAAAAAATAGATGATATGGTCGAATACCTATCGCACTCCCAGCAGCAATTAGCGCGCATTCTAGAAGCTCAGCGTCACGCAGCAGTCCGCATGGCTCAAATTATACATTCCTTACCCAATCATGAAATCCAAGCCTCCGAAGAACCGAATTCACGAGGAGGATCATCGTTAGGGGGGCAATTATTAGGAGGCCGGTCGTCAGGATCCCAGGTGGAACAAGTCAATAGCAGCATTGCTGCTTATTTGAACGCCATGGCTGACCTGCAACAAACATCGGCAGACAGTTTGGAAATCGTAATGAAAGAGCTTAGAGCGACCGAGCAAGGCGAAGAATAAATGGGATCCGACTTCGTTGGTTAAGGGGGAATGTATGTGAGTAAAGAGGAATCGTTCATGCGGATTCTCGATGCATCCGTGACTATTCAATATAATACCTATCTCATTCTTCAAGGGAAAGCGGTAGAAGCCGAAAAGGTTTGTCAATGGGTCTTGACTCAATATCCTCGTTCCAAGGGAGAGTTGAAGGATTCGTTATCCATTCACGAACAAATTGTCGAGCAAATCGAGGGCTTGACGAAAATAGGCTCCGGTCTGTGCCGGAATCTGCGGATTATTCTCGGAACGGACGCTGAACAAGACGATGCCCTGGGATTTGATGCATTCGATTTCGGAGATACGGACTCATGATCACGCGCATACAACGGGAACATGAGGCCAAGATTGCTATGGTATCATCCATTGCTAGAAGCCAGCAAGCGCTGGCGAGTATTTTGGAAAGTATCGCAGAGGTGACGGCACATTCCGAAACAACCGCGCGCACGCTTGCGGAGAATATTCGGCTGCTTGTCGGCTATCAATCCGTGATGGCTGAAATGTTGACAGGCATTCCGTTAAATCGGTACAAATTAGGCAGTCCGGCATCGCCCTGGATAACATCCGAATGCCAGCTATTTTACAACGAAGCCGGGTTAGAAGCTACGAACTGAACCTAGCAGGAGGATTCGGCATGAACATGGCATTAACGGTTAGGAATCATCGTAAGGCTTCACCCATGGCACGGAAAAAGTCATTCGCAAAAGGGCTGAGGAGCCAAAAGTCATCGGCAACCAAACGCCGCTATGGCAAGCCAGGCAAGCGCCATCGGGCTGGCGGCCGCTACAGCTCCAGATCAGAGGCCGGCAGATCCCGGCCTTTATCCCACCCAATCCATGACAAAGGGTATGATCATTCCTACATGGAAGATTTTAAAGCCGGATTTGCGAAAGGTTATGAAGATGGGAGACAGGCTGTTACCTTAGTCTAGACGATACAGCAGCATTCTATATAACTAAGGCTGAAGAACGATCCCGTTTACAGAACAAAATTATGGAAGAACCCCGCGGACCAATTTGAGCCTGAGCACATTTCCGTTTGGTAGGCGAATGAATGGATTTGTATCGCTATGTTCGACATACGATGGTTAAAAGCGAAAAATGGGGTGAGGACTAATGAGTCGAACCAGCAGAATAGACAAGCGATTCATTCGAAGAACATGCCGTAAGATGGGTTTCTCCAAATCATTCAAGTCCTTTGGCACCGAAGCGAGATGGGTTCATCAAACTATGGAATGTTTAAAAGACTCCTACAAAAGCAGCATATGGAAACTTGAAATTGAACATAACCAAAAGCGCGTTCCCGTTATTCTTAAAATTTCGAAACCGCTCAAAAAAGACCGGCCGGAAAGCACGGTTGAGAAAAACATGTACCGTAAAGGAAAAAAAGTGCTTCAACCGTTCATGCCACTAGTCTATAAGACCAAACGAAATATGAACGGACGCGATTTGTGGGTGTTCATGGAATACATTGAGCCTCTTAAAGGGCGGGTTCAGTATAATCCGGATCATTTTGACAAAATCATTCCGACATTAGCGAAGCTCCACTCCTCTACGATAAATGAACGCTTTATACAATATGAGGGACTATTCGGTGATTGGCTGCCTCGATATAATTCCAATGTTATGAGACAAGAAAGAAAAAACATAAATAAGTTAACCTTATTTTATTTAGATGAAGCGATGAAAAACAGCAAGTTGAAAGATATGATTAATCCATATTACTCACTCGTGAAGGGCCTGCTGCAGAGAGGGCCGGATTATTTCCCGGAGGTCGTTCATGAAGGCTGCTGCATTATCCATGGAGATCTTCACACTGCAAACATAGCGGCCAACAATGTTAAGGAGAAGTCGTGGAAAATCAAGTTTATCGATTGGGAAGGCGCAAAATATGCCCCGTGCTGGTTTGATCTCGTCAATTTGATCGGGGTTTTCTTGGCATACCGCCGAGAATGGGGGGATCAGGAAGAGGATATAACCCGCCGCTGCGTTCAATTGTATTCGAATGAGATGAGAAAGCACGGAGTTATCTTTAATACGGATCCACTAAAACTGTATCAGATGGCATTTTTAAAACGAATACTCGAGAAAGGGCTGTATCTGCAGCTGAATTGGGCTGTTACCGGAAAAAAAGAGGCGAAGCTGCTGCCGGCGTATTTAGAAAAAATCAAGGTTTTAGGAAAACAGTTGGAGCTTTATTAGCGCTAGAAATATTCAATCCTATGAATACGAAGTTGATGACTGCTCGGATAGCCCGTGTGTTCTGCGGGTTATTTTGCGTTGCTTTACAATGTTTATCCAGCGCCCATCCGCATAAAGATCCGATTATTTGCAGGATGTAAAATCGTGTATACGGAATGTTAAATCGCGTTTTTTTAATGTCATGTCGGAGGTCCTCCACATAGGATATAAAAGGAATACGGAGTGGAGGATCGCGGATATGGTGAAAACAGGAAATTCGGAAGGGTTCGAGCAAGGTCGTGCGGATGGATTTAAAAAGGGAAGAGAAGATGGATATAATAAAGGGCTTGAGGATGCACAAGCCTTATTGGCAAACCCGCCTCTTAACGATATAAGTCTGAAGTGGCGGGAGCTTGGATGCGCTGATCAGATTGCAAGCCATTTCGGATCTTCCGTTGTTTTGAACGACGGAAATATGGAGTGTTTGAAAGAAACATTCAAGAGTGCAATCTGGAAACTCGAAATTACGGCAAACGGACAAAAATATCCAATGATTTTAAAGATATTCAAAGCACCCGTGAACGAACAGAAACTTATCGAGTTAAACATGTACCGAAAAGCAACCCGTATTTTATCGGATCTGATACCTAACATCTATCTGATCGTGGAAGGTATGAATGGTGATGATGTATGGGTGTTCATGGAATTCGTCCCTCAAGTAAAGGGTCAGGTTATCTTTACACCTGATTATTTTGACAGGATTATCCCTTCCTTGGCGAAACTTCACGCGCTAACCTATAACGACAATTTTTATAGTCATTGGGAAACGTTCGAGGAATGGCTCCCGCTTTACGATTCCCCCGCCTCAACGCAAGAACGCCAGAAGACGCATCAAAGGACATTAGAATATCTGGATAAGGCAATGGAACGTCCCGAATTAAAGGCGAGGCTGGAGTCTAGCTACGCTAATGTCCGTACCATGTTACAAAAGGGACCTATTTATTTTCCCGAGCTTCTGCAGGCAGGTAAAAGCATCATTCACAATGATCTGCAAACACCGAATATCGGCTGCCACAATGTAGCCGAAGAGAACTGGAACATTAAGTTTATCGACTGGGAAGGTGCACGTTTCTCACCTTGCTGGTTCGATATGTTTAATTTAATGGGTGTGTTTTTTGCATACCGCAAGGACTGGAGAGGCGACGAATATGCCGTAATTGAACGCTGTGCGCCTTTATATGCCGCAGAAATGCTCAAATATGGAATCCGGTTCGATACGGATCCGGTTACGTTGTACAAAATGGCCTATTTGCAGCGCGTTTTGGAACGCAGCTTGTTCCAGCAGCTTTTTTGGGGCGTGGAGGATCTGAAGACGGTTCATTTATTGGATCATTATTTAGAAAGAATCAATGTGTGGGGTAAGGAGCTCGGGTTATATTAATGCCAATGGCTTTAGCGGGATAGGGATCCGGGAGTATCAGAAACATTGGCATGATGGCCAGGTCAAAGCTCTGAAAACAGGAGGGAGGTATAGGAATGAATCATGTGTTAACCCGATTAGATTTAGCGGATTCTCTGCTGTGCTCCCTTCCCTCCAGGAGTCGGATTGCAGGAAGCCCGAAGCTTCCAAGCATTCGAACCTTCCGAATACGAGTTGACAGAACGATGCCCTTTGAGTTTGTTGCCAATTTGATGTCTCCGTTTTGCGGATTATGGGAGGCTGATGTCTGTTTTGATTACTCAGATTATGATAGCGCTCTGTCCGGTATTGGAGGGGAAGCTCAGGCGGATGTATATATCATCTGGTTAGATTGGCGGATTTACGCCCGCTCTATGAGTGCACAAGAAGCTGCACAATGGCTGAATGAACGGATCGTTAAACTGCGAATGGTAACGGATAAACCGATTTGGATAAATAACTGGCCGGAGTCCTTGGAAGATGCCGATAGGGTGCTCAGCTTCCGTGCCAGTGACCGTGGATGGTTCCGGAAGCTAAATTCGTTTTTGTTGGGGGCGGTTGAGAACAACACGGGCTGTGTTCTGATCGATTTAGCCCAATTGGCCCATGAAGCCACCGAATCCTTCTATGATTATCGGAACGAGGAAATCAGCAACTACCCGTTTTCCAATCAGGCAACAACGATTATTTCCCGTCACCTTGGCGTCCAGCTCTTGCCCGCTTCCTTGGTTCCGAGGCTTAAAGCGATTGCACTGGATCTAGATGATACGCTATATCACGGAGTCCTGGGAGAAGAAGGCGCTGAAGGGGTAACGCTAACGGAAGGGCATCATCGATTGCAAAGGCTGCTGCTTCAACTAAAACAATCAGGAATTATGCTTACCTTGTGCAGCCGCAATGAGGAGGAAGATGTCAAAGCACTGTTCGATGCGCGTACCGATTTTCCGCTGAAATGGGACGATTTTGCCGCTGTTCGTGCAAATTGGCAGACAAAAGCAGAAAATCTGAATCGACTCTCTCAAATACTGAATATCGATCCGTCTGCTTTCTTGTTTGTGGATGACAATCCGGCGGAATTGGTGAAGATGGCTGCAGAACTACCGGAGGTGCGCCTTCTCCGTGCCAAACGAAACGGTGAAGAAACGATGCTGGGTTTATGTCATTTTCCCGGATTGTATCAACTTCACCGGGATGACATTGCCGTATCCCGTACAACGGATATCCAGGCCAATCAGGCAAGAGAGAAGATCAGGCAAACAGCATCGGATTACCATTCCTATTTAGACAGCCTGAACATGGTCATTACCATTTATGAGAATGAAGCTTCCCATGTCAAGCGGCTGTATGATTTAAGTCATAAAACGAATCAGTTTAACCTGGCTCTAAGGCGTATGACAGAAAATGAAGCAAATGACGTTATGGACCCCTCAAAATACGTTACGATTACGGTTGGCCTATCGGATATACTGTCAGACAGCGGAATTATCGGCACCTTTGTATGCAGGTTGGATGGCGAACAAGCGCATCTCATCGAGACGCTTTTTAGCTGCAGGGCGCTTGGACGTGACATTGAAACGGTAGCCTTTGCCTGGATCTTGGAGAAATTGATGGATCGCGGAGTGCAGCGTATCCACGTTGAGATGTCCCAGGGGCCGCGGAATGCCCCCGCCTTGGACTGGATAAAGCGTTTTGTTGAGGGCTCGCCGGAACAGCTGCCGCTTAAGGAACTCTATACACGTGTAAAAGCTGCTTGCGGGAACCATCCTGCCAGAGTGGAGGTAAATCGATGACGGAAATACGCAAACAAATTGGGTCCATCTTATCGGAGGTGTTGAATACCCCGATACCGCCTCATGGTAATCCAAAGCGGGAAGAATTGCCGAATTGGGATTCATTAAAGCATATGGAGCTCATTCTTCGCCTTGAAGAGCAGTTCGATGTTCGCTTTTCCATCAGGGAAGTAGCGGGTATTCAAAGCTTGGATGACATTGCCAGGATCATTGAGGTGAAGTCGTGAACCACAACATCACCGTTGAACGTTTCGGCATTCGATTAAGACCGATTACGATGGACGACGCCGAATTTATTTTCAAGCTAAGAAGGTCCCCTGAGTTATCGAAGTACATCGGAGAGATCGACGCTCGTTATGCTGTGCATGAAGCATGGTTGAAAGAATATTTTCATAGAGAAGGCGATTATTACTTCTGCATTGAGCTTCTCTCGGGAGTGCCGATCGGAACCATCGCGATCTATGATATTGATGGTCAAGCCGGCAATTGGGGAAGATGGATCATTTCCGATTCGATCCCAGCCGCTCCTGCCAGCGTATGGCTTATTTTTCACGTTGCATTCGATATTCTGGGTTTGTCCAGTGTGTTTTCCAATACGGTTATCGAGAATGCGAGCGTCGTTTCTTTTCATGATCACTGCGGGCTGCCGCGAACCGGAATCGAACGCAATGGCCTGACGATCAGGGGGGTCCCTTACGATATGGTTATTCATACGGCTACGAAGGAGAACTGGCCAACGGTACAACAACGTTTAGAGAAGCCTGCCATTTTGGCGGAGCGTTTGCTCGGGGAGACTCCGGAAAGTAATTAATATGCATTCGGGAGGCAAGACAATATGGCTTGTATACTACGACAGCGAAACCGTTCGCTGTCTTTTCTGTATGTACCGGACGAACAGGAATGACATGGGTAATATGTCTGGTGAATTCGCCGTTGCTACTCTCAGGCATTTTTCATATTTTATCAGGAGAAGGGAATTCATGATCGCCCGGTAATTTCATCATGGGTGTTTACTGAACAAGGACTTACTCTTCAAGAAAGGATGGACAACCAGGATGAGCGAAATCTTGCATAAAATAAAAACCAAGACGGCAACGGTGGCCGTGATCGGTCTTGGTTACGTTGGACTATCTGTGGCAGTGGAGGCGGCAAGAGCCAATTACAGGGTGTACGGAATTGACATTGATAAGAATAAAACGGAACAGCTGCAACGCGGAAAATCGTATGTTACGGATATAAAGGATGAAGATATTGATTCTTTGATCCATCAGCGTCTGTATGCCGTTCATGAGTTTTCAGCGCTGGCTGAGGCAGATATCATCGTTATTTGCTTGCCCACCCCGCTTAACATCAACAGAGATCCTGACGTTTCCATGATTCGGTCAGCGGTTGATTCCATCATCCGGTATGCTTCGAGAGATACGCTCATTATTTTGGAAAGCACCACCTATCCCGGAACGACCGAAGAATTAATTAAGAATGTGATTGAGGCCAATACGCCATGGGAAGTGGGTAAGGATGTTTTTGTATGTTATTCTCCGGAAAGAGTGGACCCTGGAAACCGTAAATTCAATGTAAAAAACACACCTAAAATCTTAGGTGGAATCACGGAGGAATGTACACACCTCGGCATTCAATTTTACCGTTCTTTTTTGGATAACGTGATTCCGGTAAGCTCAACGGCAGCGGCCGAGATGGTTAAGCTGCTCGAGAACACGTTTCGAAGTGTTAACATTGCGCTTGTGAACGAGCTGACGCTCATGTGTGACCGAATGGGGATTAACATCTGGGAAGTGATCGACGCTGCTTCGACCAAGCCGTTTGGTTACATCCCCTTTTACCCGGGGCCGGGGATCGGCGGCCACTGCATCCCGATCGATCCGACCTATCTGTCATGGAGAGCTAAAAAGTTCGGCTTCTATAACAAATTTATTGAATTGACCAGCGATATCAACGGCAATATGCCCCGCTATGTCATATCGCAGATTACCGACATACTCAACGACCATGAAAAGCCGCTAAAAAACTCCAATATTATATTGATCGGCATGGCTTATAAAAAGGATGTCAACGATATGCGGGAATCGCCTGCACTCGAAGTGTTCAGGCTTCTACAGCAGAAGGGGGCTGCGGTAACCTATTATGACCCGCTCATTCCATGGTTTATGGACAACGGCCACCGGATATCCTCCATAGAACTTTTGCCGGATCTGATTGCCTCCGCCGACCTGGTCGTTATTACTACTGATCATAGTACGATCGATTACCAGTTTATTGCTGAGCATGCCGCTTTGCTGTATGACACGAAAAATGTGACTCGGTCGATTAAAGGAAACATCGTATTGCTCGGCGGACATAAGCGTTTGGAAAAAAGCTCATCCCCGGTTGTGTCGATCAAAGATAACGGGGAAGGGAGGGAGCGAGGGATTGATTGATGTTGTCATTTGTGTGCATAACGGTTTGAACGCAGTAAAACAATGCTTGAACTCCATCCAAAATAATACGACACAAAAAATTAATTTAATTATCATAGATGATGGAAGCGATCAAACCACAAAGCGATATCTGGAACAGTACACACGACAATTTCACTATAAATTAATTCGACACGATAAGCCGCTAGGCTATACGGCTTCTGCGAATCAAGGATTAAAACAGTCGACATCACGATACTGCGTCCTCCTCAACAGCGATACGATCGTAACCAGTCAGTGGTTGGAAAGGCTGACGGAAACCATGGAATCCGATCGCAGGGTCGGTATCGTCGGTCCGCTGTCAAATGCAGCCAGCTGGCAATCCATTCCCCATCGGGACTGGAACCGTAATGGATTGGAGCCCAACTTGACGATCGAACAAATGGCCGAGCTTGTCTATCAAGCCTCGGATAAGATTTTTCCGAGAGTCATGTTTTTGAACGGCTTCTGTTTAATGATCAAGAAAGAAGTGTTAGACAAAATCGGATATTTCGATGAGAAGAACTTTCCGGTAGGTTACGGGGAAGAAGATGATTATTGCCTTCGCGCACGGGCTGCCAACTTTAAATTAAAGGTAGCCACCCATTGTTATATCTATCATCAAAAGTCGGCAAGTTTTGGAACCGATAGAAGAAAGAAATTAGTGCAGAATGGAAAAGCTGCTCTCTATCGCAAGCATGGCGAGGAAAGGGTTAAACAATCGATACAAAAAATGGCCGTGCATCAATCGCTCAGAGAAACAAGGGCAAAATTAAAGTGGCTCTTAGCGTGCAGACGACAAATCACCACAAGTAATCAACGAAAAAACGTAGTATACACAGCGATAACCGGCAATTACGATAAGCTACAGGATCCTTTACTAATGAGCAAGCATTGTGATTACTATTGTTTTACGGATAATCCGAAATTAAAGTCCGGAACCTGGAAAATGATTAAGTTAGATAAAATATTCGCTGATTCGGCCCGTCAAGCTAGATGGGTAAAAGTGATGCCGCATTTATTATTCCCGACCTACAAACACAGTGTTTGGGTTGACGGGAATATCAGAATTGTCGGAGATATCGATCGGTTTATTGAAAAATATAGCGCCTCACCGCTCGTGTTCTACAAACATTCACATCGGAATTGTATTTATAAAGAAGCTGAGGCTTGCATTGCCTTGGGGAAGGATAACAAGGAAGTCATATTAAAGCAAGTAGCCTTGTATAAGAATGCGGGATATCCGAGGGATAACGGACTGATTGAGTCCGGCGTGATCCTAAGACGCCATAATGATCCTATCGTTACGGGAGCAATGACCACATGGTGGAGACAAATTATAAGTTATAGTAAAAGAGACCAAATCAGTTTTAATTACGTTGCCTGGAAGAATAAGGTTCCTTTTACCGCGATCAATGGCAATATCCGTAATAATGAATTTTTTAATTGGAGCAAGCACCACAATAAGCCGGTTATGAAAAGATTGAAACGTTAATATGTATCTTAGGGGCCGTTGTCGTACAACGGCCCCTTCGGTATTCCCTTATTTAATGCTGCCCAACTCCTTGCTTATCATGTCATCCTTCGCTAGTTCGTCTGATACTATCTCTTGTACTTTGGTACTCTTCAGCGGAAGTTTCATTTGCCTGATCGATCCGCCGAGGTAGAAGTGGAGGCTGTGGGGAAATATCGCATCTATATAGTAGAGTTCTTTATAAGACTTCCCTTCAGGAAATCTCGCAAAGTACTCTTTATAATGGGAAGATAACACGACCCTCGGTAATAAATAACGGATATCCTTGATGGGAGAGTCAATTCTTGAATGCTCCAGATCAATGATCCATAAATCTCCTGATGGCGTTTTTATTACGTTTAAACGGGTTAAATCCCCATGTACAAGCCATCTCCTATTGTTTACGGATGTGAGATGATCAGCGAGGAGGGGCGCATTTTGGGAAGAAATTCGTATACATTTCTCAGCTAATTGTATACAGGGTTGAATATACGGCAAGGAGTACTGGTCTTTCCATTTCATCAAATCTTTTAATTTTAATTGATATTCAGATATCCACTTGTTTATTCTGACCTTCAAGTCATCCGGATTATGTTTGGGCGTGAGGGAACTAGGCAATCGAGCATGTTGATGATAATCCCCGATTATCCTTACGCGGTCAATTATCGATGCAGGCCCTCCGGAGATATATTTAGACAAATAATAACGATGCTCACCTTGCTTCGTACATAGTTTCCGTTGATTCGTGGCGATAACCTCAGGAACCTTTAACCCTTGTTGGGATAGTGCGTATTGTAGAGTGATAGAAGGGGTGAAGCTTTTACTAGATCTGTAATCCGACTTAAGGATATAGGTTTCTTTGTTATCGATTACCTTCCACACCGCCTTATCCGGCTCGTTCTGAATCCATTCGATTTTCGGCTTTTTGATGCCATAATACTTGTTAAGAACCAACGCTGCCTCTTGAATAGTAGGCATGCTATCACTCTCCATTCCAGATAATAGGTCATTATCTATTACAGGTTCTATGGAACGTCGAGCAGGCCTTGAAAAAGAGACTTCCAATTTTTCGCACACTGTTTAACCGTAAAGTTCTTGGCCACGGCCTTTGCGGCCTTTTGTTTAATTTTTTCCCGAAGTTTCGGATTCTCGATCATTTCTCGAATCCCGACGTACCACCCCTGCTCTGTTTGAGGAACAAAGTAACCCGTTTTTTTGTGGAATACGCAATCACGGTAAATGGGGGATAATGAATAAATGCCGGGAATGCGGCATGCAGCATAGTCGCGGAATTTCACATTGCTTTTGCAGTGGTAGAACAGACCATCATCCAGGGGTGCAAGACCGATATCCCAATTGGCCCGATGCAGCTGCTTCATGAATTGGCTGTAATTTTCATTATGTTTCCAATGGGAGATATTCGGATGTCCCTTCAATTCTTCAGGACAGTACCCGTAGAACTCCAGCCTAACAAAATCTCCGTATTCCTTAAGTATGCGCTGCAGTGCAGGAATAACCGGGCGGAAAGAACTTTCCTTTTTGGCACCTTCATATCCGATCACGAGTCGATCTTCCTTTTTCGGACTGTTGGACAATTGTGTATAGGTAACATCAATGCTTCCTGGAAAATAGACCACTTTAGGAGTGAAGTGCATCTTAATCACATCGCGAAAGATGGGTGATTCTACTTTGACTGTGTGTACGTTCTTTAGAAAGTAAGTATAGGTTTCTTTATAAGCGGGTTTTGAGTATATTTGGCCAAGACGGGTGGTTTGAGGAATCGCGAGAAAATGGTCGTCAATGACGTATACGGTCTTCTTTCCCTCACGGTGTGCCCATTCTAAACATTGGAGCGCTGCAGGCTCAATGCTTCTCAGAAACAAAATGATATCATATGAAGAAATGATAGATCGGGTTACTTGTTTATGTGGAAGGATCTTGAACCTGCAGTATCCTTGTCCTTCCAGATAACGGAGAGGGGGAAGAAGAATGATTTGGTATGATGCGGTTTCCTCTGAGCCGACCACAAGAATTTTTCTCATCAAATGACCTCCAAACCATCATGTTTACGGGATGCCCTTGCGGGTAACTCAGTTGAAAAATAGTGCTTGCCCTCACGCGGAGAGCAAGCGTAAAAGCCTTACATACACAAGGAATTTAGAACAAGTTATTATCTGTACCTGTTACGGAGATTTGAGTTGGCGTGTTGCCGGTGAACCGATTTCCGAATGCGGTGTTTTCATCGCCGGAAATGAGGAGTCCAAAATTCTGGTTGAACTCCATTTCGTTGAATTCCACACTGTTAAAATCGGTGGCAATTGCGATACCGGTTTGAGTGTTACGATTCGAATCGTTGGCTCCAAGATATCCGTTATCGCCGGTTGCGATCGAAACACCGGTACCTGTGTTGTTTTCCACGATATTGCGTATCAGCACGTTGTTTGCTGCTGCAACGGTGATTCCGCTTATTCCGTTTTGCGTGACCGTGTTGCCGAATAACAGATTGTTCGCTGCGGTGCTCGAGATGCCGATTGTGCCGTTTTGAGAGACAGTATTACCAATAGCCGCATTATTGGCGCCGGCCAACAAAATACCCACACTTGTATTGCTGAAGAATACATTCTGTACGATCCAGCTGTCGGTGCTTACTACGTTGATTCCTGCAACGCCGCCTGCATCTTGAACACTGTTTCTCCAGGCTACATGTCCGGTACCGGCCGCTAAATCAATACCAATACCAAGCGTGTTGTTAATGGTATTGCCAATAATGCGGTGATTGGTACCAGCGGTAACATCAATCGCATCGGCCGTGTAGTTTTGAATGGAGAATCCGTTAATTTCAACCCCCGTAGCTGCTGTGACAATGAACGCACTTGCGGCAGCGTTGAGTCCTTGGCGTATCGCCGCACCTTCATTTTTAGCTATAACTTTTACGTTGGAAGTCGCTACAGTCACCGCCGGCTCAGGATACGTTCCATCATTAACCAATACGATGTCACCAGCGACAGCTGAAGCTACCGCGGTTGCAATTGGCGTCCCTGTAGGTGAAGGGAAGACCGAAATAATGGCCATCACATCTACCTCCTCATATAGAATTGATTAAGGTTTTTGTATTCTTAATCTAGTAACAGTTAATGCAATGGGAGAGATGAATGTAAAGGCAGATGGATGAGATGAAACGCACATTTTCGAAAGGTTGGAAGAACAGATAGATTAAAACCTATGTTCCCGCTGCCAAGGCCGATCAAATGTAAAACCCTCCGCACTATGCACAGCGGAGGGTTTTCCTCATATAAGGTATATACAAATAGGATGATGTGATTTTATCGGCGGACCTGCCCGCGAATTCCACCATTCGGATTTTGGAACGTATGAACGTTCACATAGGCATTGCTACGCCCGAATTCACGGATCACATCCTTCCTATTTAAATGTTCTAGTTTATTCAATTTCGATAGAGTTGGTATGTTTATTGGTCCATCCGCTCAACCCAATTTTATTTCGGTGTAAGGTACGAACGCCGTTACAGTAAATAAACCTATACATAAAATGAGGAGGAACTGTTCTTTAATCCCAACTTGGCAGGTGAGAAACATGTCGAAACGAAGTCCTGCGAGTCCCGTTAACAGGAAAAAGAGGAGAAAATCCCTGTCCCCGATCATCAATGCCGAGTTTCCGAAGGTATCCGTCATCATTCCTGCCATGAACGAAGCGAAGACCATTGCGGCAGTCATTCGGCAAGCCAACCAAGTGCACGCCAACACAGAGGTTATCGTTGTTGCCAATGGTTCAACGGACGGTACGGCAGAAATTGCTCAGAGCATCGGAGCGAGGGTGATCCGCCTGCCCTTTCCGCTCGGCCACGACGTGGGACGAAGTATAGGCGCTGCAGCGGCTAGAGGAGACATCTTGCTGTTTACCGATGCAGACATCGTAATCAGGGCAAGTGATTTGACCCCTTTAACAAAAGCCGTAGAAGAGGGGGTGGACGTGGCTTTGAACAAGTATTTGGGTCCGACCGATAAGCATCACGTTCACAGCGTTATCCTCGCTAAGCATACGTTGAACATTTTGGTATCCAATCCCGATTTGAAAGGAGCTTCACTTACAACCATTCCACATGCAATGAGCCGAAAAGCGGTAAATGTGATTGGTATCGACAATTTGGCCGTTCCTCCGAAAGCTCAAGCAATAGCCATTTATAATGGCTTGAAGGTACGGGGGATTCATTACGTGGATGTAGGAAAAAGAAATCCCAGAAGGGGTAGAACCAGAGGCAATGATCCCCTTGAAACCCTGATTGTGGGGGACCATTTGGAGGCAATGGATTGGTTAATCTCTCAATCCGGCATGCGGGGAAATCGATCGGATCTCGCACGAAAAAGAGAAAGCGTGTGGTGATGAGATGGTGCGAAGACAGCGGAGACGAGGTATGATACCCGCCTCAAATTCTTTTAGGAGAGCAATGAAACCTACAAATAAAAGAGCAAGGAGCAAGAGAAAACGGAGCGGTCATCAATCGGGGGCTCTTATTTTCAAGAATCGTCAGATTTCAAACGAAGTGGTCGACAATTGGAAAGAGAGAGCTTATGCTGCCGGTTATCAGCTGGCGGCCCATGAAGTTTCAACAACGTCGGATATACCCCCTCATATCAAAGTGAACGAGAGCTGGAATCGCTGGTACCACTCAGTCAAACCACTGCCATGGACGGTTTACCACGCAGCGGCGTCCAAATTTGTGGAAGGACACAGTAAGCATTCCGGGATATATCTAGGAAATGCCGTACTCCTGCCGACGGACAAAAGGGTAGCGGCGATCGTCTTGGTAATGAACGAGAAAGACACGATTATAAAATTGCTGGAGCAGCTTCATCGGCTGCCGCTTCATGAAATCATTTTTGTGGTGAACGGATCCACCGATGAAAGCTTTGAAATGATCCGAAACCAATCGAAAGCCATCATTGTCCACTACAAACAAGCTTTGGGACACGATGTTGGGAGAGCGGTCGGGGCGAAGCTAGCCGATTCTGAAATACTGCTGTTCCTTGATGGAGATGTTCCGATTTTAGCAGAGCACCTCGTACCTTTCATTGATGCCATTGAACAGGGCAGCGATATTGCCTTAAATGATATCTCTCCATGGATCGGGATGTTTTCCAACAGAGACTACGTAACCATAGTGAAGGAGTTTATTAACCGATCCATGGGCAGGGCGGATCTCGAAGCCAATTCGCTTACCGCGGTACCTCACGCGATGAGGAAGGAAGCTGCCCAAATCATCGGATACGCCAATTTATCTGTCCCACCGAAAGCGCAAGTCATCGCCCTGGAAAAGGGTTTGAAAATAAATGCACCGACCAGTGTAGACGTTATTACAAAAAACCGGCTCCGTGCTCGAAATGTCGGTCAACAAAATGCAGTTGCCGATTTGATTATCGGAGACCACATCGAAGCTCTCAAAACGGTATTCGACATAAAGGGGCCGCGGCTATCTTTTATGGATCAGATCAGACAAAGGCAGCTAACCAAGGTTTAGAAGGTGGTAGCTATGAAAAAAACAAGCATCATTATTCCGACTTTCAATGGCAGGGAGCTGCTAAAGGATTGCATTTACTCCATTAAACGCCATACGAGTGAGCCTTACGAGATCATCGTTGTTGATAATGGTTCCTCCGACGGTACCGTTGACATCTGCCGTCAAGAGGGGATTACCTTCATTTCATTGGCAAACAACATCGGCTTTCCAGCTGCTTGCAACAAGGGTTTGAAAATTGCAACCGGCGATACGCTGCTCCTGCTGAATAATGATGTCATCGTTACCCGGAACTGGTTGCAGAATATGTTGAATTGTTTAAACAGCGAAACCAATATCGGGATCGTCGGGCCGCTTACCAACTATGCAAGCGGGAAACAACAGATCGATATGCCTTATACCAGCTTAGAAGAGATGTCGAACCAGCTGAATGAGCCGGATGCCAGTAAGTGGCTTCAAGTGGATCGAATCGTAGGCCTATGTTTCCTGTTTAAACGGGAATTGATGGATCGCATCGGACTGTTGGACGAACGATATTCACCAGGTCATTTTGAAGACGATGACTATTGTTACCGGGCCAGGAATGCGGGGTATACGTTCAGGATCGCGGGCGATGTTTTCGTTTTTCATCATGGGAGTGCCAGCTTTGCCAAGCAGGACATGAGTCAAGTGAAGCAACTTATCGATACCAACAAACAAAAATTCATGGATAAATGGGGCGTCGATCCAACGATCTATGTATAATCATCTATTGTGCGAAAGGAAGGATTATATGAAGGGCGTTATTCTGGCAGGAGGTACGGGTACCCGGCTTTATCCACTGACCAAAGTCATAAATAAACATCTGCTGCCTGTCGGGAAGGTTCCGATGATATGTCACGGAATTGAGAAATTCAAAAAAGCGGGCATCGAGGAAATTCTCATCGTGATCGGCAAGCAATCGGCTGGTCTGTATACAGACTTGATCGGCAGCGGAAAAGAATGGGGGGTTAGCGTCACATTTAAAATCCAGGAAGAAGCCGGGGGCATTGCCCAAGCATTATACCTTGCCGAACCGTTCATAACATCTGGCGAAAAATTCGTTGTGCTTCTTGGCGATAATCTGTTTGAGGACCATCTAATCACTTTTGTGCAAGCTTTTGAAAAACAGGCCGCTGGGGCGCGCGTACTTCTGAAGAAAGTTCTTGATCCGAAGAGATACGGTGTTCCCGTCTTGGAGAAAGACAACATCGTTTTGATCGAAGAGAAGCCGGAGGAGCCTAAATCCGATTATTGCGTAACCGGTATTTATATGTATGATTCGACGGTGTTTGAAACGATCCGAACCATAAAACCATCGGCACGAGGCGAATTGGAAATTACCGACGTGAACAATGTGTATGCATCGAAGGGGCAGCTTACCTATGACATATTAGACGGCTGGTGGACGGACGCCGGAACCTTCCAGTCCTTGTACCAAGCCAGTGGCCGATTGTGGTGAACCCTATTTCGGGAATGAATAAATCCGGAGGCCTGACCGCATGAGAACAATGAATGAGCATGTGCTGCTTCAGGGGGGAGAGCCATCCGCCCAGTTGGAGGGATACAGAAAAGGTTATTCAGTGGGACGAAGAGAGGGATACCGGCTCGGTTTTTCCGATGCGGTAATAAGGTCCTTACCCAAGGAAGAGGAGCAGGTCCGCGATCTCCGTATTCTTTATGTCACGGCAGGCATTGGCGTGCCGTATCCTGCGCTGGATCAGGCGGTGACTGACGCATTAAAGGGACTGGTTCGAAGTCTCACGGTCGCGAGCCCTTCAGAAGATATCGTCCATTTGGCTAAGGAATTCCAACCGGACCTCGTACTTGCTTTAAACGGTGTCGTTTTGGAAGCCGATACGCTCAAAGCGCTCCGGGATAGCGGATTCAAAACGGCCATTTGGTTTACGGACGATCCGTACTATACGGACTGGACGGTTTCGATCGCACCCCGTTACGATTATATCTTTACGCTTGAATCCAACTGCGTATCATTTTATCGCGATTTAGGTTGTGAACATGTGTATCACTTGCCTTTTGCAGTCAATCCGAACGTATTTCATCCGAAGCATGTGCCGACCTCCAATCAGACCGATATTTGTTTTATCGGAACGGCTTATTGGAACAGAGTGGAGTTAATGGATCGTCTGGCCCCGATATTGAATAATAAAAAAGTCCTCATTTCCGGATGGTGGTGGGACCGGATGAAACATTACGCCCAACTGTCCGACAAGATTAAGCTCGGCGATTGGATGACGCCGGAGGACACGGCAACATACTACAATGGAGCCAAGATCGTAATCAACCATCACCGTTCATCCGACGACGATACAATCAACGCCAACAGCAGAAAGGTAAAGGCGCTTTCCGTCAATCCCCGCACGTTTGAAATATCCGGCTGCGCCACGCTTCAGTTAGCGGATATCCGCCACGATATGGATCAGTTATATTCCCCTGGAACGGAAATCGAAACCTACGGCTCTTATGATGAACTGATGGATAAAATCGACTATTACTTGCGTCATGAGGAAGAGCGGCAGCGAATTGCTTTAAACGGCTTGATGAGAACAAGAAAGGATCATACCTACCATAAACGATTGAGTACAATGCTTCGTACCATCTTTCCTTGAGTCAAGCCAAATTGGATTGTTATACCCGTTTCCTAATGAGTTCCAAAGAATATATTGTGCGTAAGACGGGGTGATCATCATACGGCAGCACTTAGAGAAAAGAAGACACAGGCCGGTAAAGAGGCGACATAAGCGAAAAGTTATTCTTCAGAGAACAAAAGGCCAAACGCCAAGCGACTGCACCCAGAAATTGCTGGAGCAAGCGGCAGCTTCGTTTAATGAAGGCTTTGATACCGGCTACGACCAGGCGATGATGAGGTCGCAGCATTCGGAACCCGAAACGATGGCAAAACCAAGCTCGGGAGAGGAGTACGCGAAGGGATTATATGAAGGAGGAGAAGGGATCGTGGACTCGATACTCCCGGAGCTAGAGATTCTTCCTGAAATTTCGGTCCGCCAGATTATCGAAGCTGGCATGGAGCAAATGAGTTCTCAATATTATCGTCTTCTAAGCGCGGCGGAGGTTGCAAGGAGGCTTAACGAAGCTTTGGATTCAAGCTCCCCGTTGTCCGTTATCCGCTTGGGGGATGGGGAACTGCTTACGCTTGCGCAGGAGTTGGTTTTGAACATGGACGAAGTGCGTAAAGAAGGACATTTTTTAAGTTATGCCGGTGTTCGTTTACCTGATCTAAAAGCAAGAGATATGTTGGCGGCCTCCGTGAGAAAGGCCGATATTGTGGGCATTCCCAAACTAAGATTGCCAAACTTTCAACCTCTGGGTTTTTCTGTTTTTAGAGCCCATGGCATTGATTATCGAAAGCTGCAACTAACGTTATCGACGGTCAACTATGCATTGCATTTGGAAGGTTTACTGCGAGGGATCCTTGAAGGACGTCGAGTTCTCGTGGTGGGCAATTCCGCTCCCGGTCTTTCACGGGTGCTGTCAGGCCGCGGAATCGAGGTGGCGGGCACGGTTGCTCCCGTGGAAGGCATCCACGATATTCCCAGAATCATGGATGAAATTCGAGGCCATCCATTCGACATCGCGCTGGTGGGCGCCGGCATCCCGGCTGTTATCATTACAGAGCGAATTGCCTCCGAGCTCGGAAAGGTCGCTGTCGATTTCGGGCATTTGGCTGATTCCTTAGCAAGCGGGGAGGCAACCTTATGAACCGCATCAGCCATCATAAAACGCACGGTTACAACGACGGGTTTAACAAAGGCTTCCATTCTGGCTATAAGGATGGGTACAGCCGGGGGCGACATATGGGAATATCCCAATTCAGGAATGTTTTTGAGGGTACAAGTATCATCATACCGACCTATAATCAGCTTCCTTATTTAAAAGAATGCATTGAAAGTATCGCTCAATATACCGACACGCCGTATGAACTCATTATTATTGATAATGCATCCGATGACGGAACTGCGGAATTCCTCAAATCTTCCCCAAGGCTCCGCTTTCGAATCAATGAAGAAAATTTAGGCTTTGCAGGGGCTGTAAACCAGGGACTGATGATGGCCAAAGGAACAACGTTGATGATCTTAAATAATGATTCCGTTGTAACGACCAACTGGCTCTCGAATTTGCTCGTCTGTCTGCACAGCGACCCGCAGTTCGGGATTGTCGGTCCGGTAACAAACTATATCAGCGGAGACCAACTTATTCATGTCAGCTACCACGATATCGCCGAAATGCAGCAATTCTCCAAATCTTACAATCACTCTAATACGCATAGCTGGACCGTTACAGAACGATTGACAGGTTTTTGCATGTTGATTCGGCGTGAAGATTTTTACCGATTGGGTTTTTTTGACGAGGGCTTTGAGATCGGCAACTGTGAAGATGACGATTATGGGCTGCGTGCCCGTCTTCTTGGAATGCAGCTCATTATCGCCAAGGATACGTTTATTCACCATTACGGCAGCGTCAGCATGAAGACGTTAAATTCCAGATTCGAACAAGTGTATGCGAATAATCTTACTTTCTACTCCAGCAAGTGGGAAGATCCTCATGAGATGTTGTCCCTGCAGTGGCAGCGGAGCTTGAACCGGGACATGAAGCTGCGGACCGTTGATATGTATCCGACGTGTGTCTTCGTGACAGGGGCAGACTCGGTAATCTATTGGATTGAGAACGGAATCAGGCATCCGATTCATGGAGCTGTCGGGATTCAGGCAGTACGGGTTTCACAGGTTGATCTCCGTTGCTGGCCGCTCGGGGATCCCATGGCTGCGGAGGAAGCCGTAGGGCGTATGAGGACGGTGTATTTTCCATCCACGGAATCTTGGGAGCAAGAAGGCAAACTGATCAAGCATAAGAACGGCAGCGTTTATCAGTACAAGGGGAATCGGCTGCAGCGATTCATGAATCGGCTCGTCTTAGCGGCTTGGCGCCTTGATTTTTACGAGCCGCTGCTAGTGAACGAGCACGAAATCCAGCAATATGGGGAGGAAATTCCAATCATTTCTCCTCCGGTGATTAAGGCGGATAACATTTAATTAAAGGGAAAAGGGTGAGACGGATGAGAGCAAGGAAAAGAAATGGCGGCGCTTCGTTGAAGAGAAAAGGAATCCGTGGAAGTGGCATAAGAGGCAAGGGGGCGAATCGAGTTTTTGGGGGAAAGAGAAGAAGAGGCCCAGGAAGAATAGCTCCGCGACAAACGGCTGCCGAATACAATCAATCCTATGATGAGGGGTTTGATAAAGCGTACAACGAAGGATTTAACGTTGGTTATGCGGAGGGTATGGAGGCCGGTCATCAAGAAGCTTATAAAGGAGAAGGATAAGATGGCGTTAAGAAAAAAAATCAGGCCTCGTAAGCGAGCTGGAAAACGAAAACACCATCCTGTTCGTCTTAGCGCATATCAAAAGGGCAGTTTAGACGGTTTTCAGCGGGGAAAAGAGGAGGGGCTCGCTCAAGGGCGCGCCGATGCCCAGAAAAGGTCTCAAACCGCTGTTGCCGTTATCGAGACGGCTCTGCCCAAGATGGACGTTCTGGTTATCGCGGCAGGCATGATACCGTCGCTTGAAATCGGCGTTATCCAGCCCCTCCAAACGCTGAATAAACAAGAGAACCTGCAATTCGACGTGAAACTGGAAACCGACGTGACCCACGAAATGATTGCTGCAGCGAACACGATTGTATTCGTTCGCAATGTGGAACCGGCGGCCTATGCATTACTAGAGCTTGCCCATCAGCTGAATAAAAGGACGGTCTATGTTATTGACGATAATTTCTTGGAGATTCAGCCAACAACGCCGGTGGGCGAATATTATAACGATCCGATCCGTCGAGAGACGTTTATTAAGTTTTTGAAAAACACGCAAATCATTAAAGTCGATGCACCCGATCTCGGCACCTATATTCATGAGCGGTACAATAGACACGTTATTTACTTCCCGGCCAGCATCGATTTCGAGTGGCTGGACCAGAACGAGAAGGCGGATAAGGATCAGGGGCAAGTGGTCATCGGTTATGCAGGAGGGGACAAAGAGGAAGATTTCGTGCCCGTCATTTCAGCGTTGAACAAAATTTTGGATTATTATGGTGGATTCGTGAGATTGGAATTTTACGGCTACCTTCCGCCTTCGCTGGCTGATCATCCAAGCGTCAAATATGAAGGCGGGGGAATGGAATACAAGGAATTTTTGAAAAAGCTAAATCAAAGCAATTGGAACATCGGGATTGCGCCGCTTGCGAACAATTCGTTTAACAAGGGAAAAACGAATACTAAATTCCGTGAATACGGTGCCTGCGGCATTCCGGGCATTTACTCGAAGTCTCCTGTTTATACGCATTGGGTCGAGCAGGGCGAAACCGGCTACTTGGTTGAGCATACCGAGCAGCATTGGTATGAGGGAATCAAGGCCATGATTGAGGATCCGACGATGCGGCAAAGAATCAAGGAGAATGCGCATAGGGCAGCCCGGCAGCATTTTTCGATTCAGACGTGCATTGATAATTGGAAGAGATATATATTCAAAACGTAAAATCGGGGGAGAGAGCGGGAACATGGGGAAAAGAGGGAAAAGAGGGGATATAAACGTACTCATCGTCGGATCGGAAAAAATCGCTTCCTATAAAATCGGCATTGAGCAGCCCCTCCGCCATCTGGAGAAGATGGGAGTTTGCGACTTTGACGTCAGATCCGATGATGAGATGGACAGATCAAGGCTGGCTGAAGCGGATATCGTCCTCTTCTTCCGAACGGTTCAGCCCGAAGCTTATAAGTATCTGGAGATGGCCCGGGAGATGGGAAAAAGAACGGTATACGTGATTGACGACCATTTTATCGCGATGTCTCCGGGTTCGGATATGGGACGATATTATCATGATTCTTCACGAAGAAAGACGTATGTTAAATTTCTGAAAAACGCTCAAAGCGTAAAGGTTGCTTCCAGTTTTTTTGCCAAACATCTTGAAACGCATTTTAGTCCCCAAAAAATAGTCTATTTTCCGGGAAGCGTTGATTTCTCCGTTTTTTCCGGTTTGAAAAAGAACCGTAAAGATGAAGGGAGAGTCGTAATCGGGTATGAAGGCGGAAAAAAACAAGTGGCTTTTGAACCTGTTATCGGGGCATTAAACAAAATTATTGGGAAATACGGGGATAAAATCAGAATCGAGTTCTGCGGGTATGCTCCCGATGAACTCAGGGAGAAGCCGCAGGTGTTTGCGGAATCCTATGATGAGAACTACAAAAACTTTCTGAAGCGCCTTTACCGGTCCAACTGGGATATCGGGTTAGCGCCGTTGGAGCGAACGCTGCTGCATGATTGCAAAAGCAACAATAAATTTCGCGAATATTCCGCTTGCAGAATTCCGGGCATATATTCTTCTTCTCCGGCTTACGAGGAATGGGTTGCCGGGAAGGAAAACGGCCTGATTGTATCCGGTGAGAGCGATGATTGGTATGAAGCCATGGTCCAACTGATCGAACAGCCGGAACTACGGCAGAGCATCGCGGAGCATGCGGAACAAGTAGCATGGGCGAATTTTTCAGTGGAAGCTTGCGCCGAACGATGGCGTTCACAAATACTAATGTCGGAATGACGAGGGATTATGAAAGGAGAGGTTCACTTGGACCATAAGCTGATACCCGTTCTTCAACCGAGTATAGGTCAAGAGGAGATCGACGCTGTGGCAGATGTTTTACGGTCAGGATGGCTTGGACTTGGCCCCAAAACGGAACAGTTTGAGCAGGAATTTGCCAAGTATGTCGGCAGCCGTTTCGCGGTTGCGCTTAATTCTGGTACGGCCGCGCTCCATCTGGCCATGGACATTTTGGGTATTGGGCCGGGTGACGAGGTCATCGTGCCTTCCATCACGTTCATATCCACAGTCCATGCGGTTAGCTATGTGGGAGCAACGCCGGTTTTTGCGGATATTGAACCCGATACGATGAACATATCGCCGGAAGATATCAAGCGGAAGATAACAGAAAAAACCAAGGCAATTATCGTCGTTCACATGGGCGGGCATCCCTGTGATATGGATACCATCCATGCGTTGGCGCATGCCAATGGAATCAAGGTAGTTGAAGATGCAGCGCATGCATGCGGCGCGGAATATAAAGGCAGAAAGATCGGCTCCATCAGCGATATTACCTGCTTCAGCTTTCATGCCGTCAAAAATCTGACGAGTGGTGAAGGCGGCGCAATCACCTGCAATACCGAATGGATGAACCGTAAGCTGCGTGAGAAGAGGTGGGTAGGCATTTCCCGCGATACGTGGATACGGTCGTCACATGAGAAGGTGTATGCATGGCAGTATTTCGTTGACGACGTAGGATATAAATATCATATGAACGACATGCAGGCTGCCATCGGGCTCGTTCAGTTAAATAAGCTGAGCCAATTGAACGGGAGACGAAAAGAAATAGCGGTCCGTTACCAATCCGAACTGAAGGATTTGGAATGGCTGGAACTTCCTCATGAACAGCCGTATGCTCAAAGCTCCTGGCATTTGTTTCAGGTTAAATTCAGCAAGGAAAGCCAGAGGGACCGTATGATTGGACACTTGCAGGAACACAATATCGCGACGGGCGTCCATTATTATCCGTGCCATCTGCATCCGAGCTACCTGCATCTAAAAGCGATCGTGCCGCTCTCCTCGGAGATCTGGAAACGAATTCTGACCCTTCCTATTCATCCGAACATTACGGAGGAGGACTTGGATCGGATCATAACCCGTATAAGGGAGTTTAAGCCATGAGAAAACTGTTGGTTCTAGGTGCGGGAATCTCCCAGCTCCCATTAATTGAAACCGCGAAAAGAATGGGATTATACGTTATTGTGGTGAGCCGCCAAGGAAACTATCCCGGGTTTGCCAAGGCAGACAAGGTTTACTACGAGGATACGACCCATATGGATAGGATTGTCGAAATCGCTCGGCATGAAGGAATTCATGGAATCTGTACAACGGGTACGGACGTGGCCGTCAAGTCGATCGGCAGAGTCGTGGATGAATTGGGAGTAAGCGGATTGAGTTATGAATCCGCTCTGCTCTCCTCAAATAAATGGAAGATGAAACAGGCTTTTATGAAACATGGCGTACGAACGGCACGGTTTCTGAAAGTTCATACCTTGCAGGAAGCTTACAGCGCTTTCGAAGTATTGTCACCGCCGCTTATTTTTAAGGCAGTGGACGGGGGGGCAAGCAAGGGTATTGTGAAGGTTGCCGATATGGCCCATGTGGAATACGCATTTAAAACCGTGCGAAAGGATACGAAACTGGATTTTTTCATCGTTGAAGAGTTTATTGAAGGAACCGAGTTTGGCGCACAGGCATTCGTCTACGATAACCAAATTCAATTCATCATGCCGCACGGGGATTTCGTCTTTTATGGCGATACCGGTGTTCCCATTGGTCATTATGTCCCCTATGAATTGCCCGAAGAAGTGCAGGAAGATCTGTTTTCCCAGTTGAAACAAAGTATCGAAGCGCTGGAATTAAATCATTGCGCAATCAATGCGGATTTTATTTTGAAAGACGGGCATGTGTATGTTCTTGAAATCGGAGGCAGAGCAGGAGCTACATGCTTACCCGAATTGGTGTCCACCTTCTATGGATTCGATTACTATGAGCAGATCATCAAGGCTGCTCTTCGCATGAATCCGTCATTTCCCACTCAGAATTCACAGCCTTGTGCTTGTGAACTACTGATCTCCGACAAAGATGGGGATATAACGGGACTTGAGAACGGAAATGATCAGCATGAGAATATTATTCAAATATCATTTGATTATCATATAGGTGAAAAAGTAAATAAATTCAGGGTTGGCACTGACCGAATCGGCCAGATCATCGTGAAAGGGGACCGTTTGGAAGAAGTGCTCAGCCTGCTGGAAGAAGTTAAAGAGAAGATAAGAATCGATTTAGGTTAGAACTTATATATATCATTGCGAAATCCCGATCTGCAGCGGCGATCGGGATTTTTGCATGGGGGAGCGTTATTGCCTATATCCTATTTGGGGATTAGACATATAAATAATCGAGAGAGCGGGAACCGAAGTTTTCGGTAAAGCTCTCTCAAATCCATGTACCGGAGGCAGCAGATGAAAATCACGGATACAAAGCTCCAAGGCGTGAAACGGATTGAACCGGCCGTTCACCAAGACCATCGGGGATTTTTTATGGAAAGTTTCAATGATCGAGTTCTTAAAGGATGCGGCATTAACGACCATTTTATTCAGGACAATCACTCGATGTCACGTGAGGCAGGTGTTATTAGAGGGCTGCATTACCAACTGTCTCCCGAGGGACAGACGAAATTGATCCGCGTTGTAAGCGGGGCGATCTATGATGTGGTCGTTGATATTCGGTCGGGCTCTCCTACCTATGGACAATGGCAAGGCTTTATCTTATCTGCAGCCAATTTCATTCAACTTCTCGTTCCCAAAGGGTTTGCCCATGGTTTTTGTACTCTTGTTCACGATACGGAGGTTATATACAAGGTCGATGCCTACTATTCGCCAGAGCATGATCGGGGAATAGCTTGGGACGATCCGGATCTCAATATCGATTGGCCTGTGAACAAACCTGTTCTCTCGGACAAAGATTCAAAGCATCCTCGATTGGCATCGGCAGAAAATAACTATATATACGAGGGGTGAGGTCGCATGAAGATCGTTGTCACAGGCGGTGCGGGATTTATAGGCAGTAACTTTATACGATATATGCTGTCTCAACATCCGAATGACGAATTTATTAATGTGGATAAACTAACGTATGCCGGCAATTCAGAAAATCTGAGCGAAGTGCGGACAAATCCTAAATATCGTTTTGTAAAAGCGGATATCAGAGACCGGGCAGCTTTAGAACCTCTCTTTAAGGAAGGGGTTGATGCGGTCGTTAATTTTGCGGCTGAATCCCATGTCGACCGCAGCATTTTGCAGCCTGAATTGTTTGTCTTGACGAATGCGGCAGGAACTCAGACGCTCCTCGACCTGTCGAGGCAGTATGGAGTCGGTAAGTTTGTCCAGGTCTCTACAGACGAGGTCTATGGAACCCTGGGAGCCACCGGCCTATTTACCGAAGAATCACCGCTTCAACCCAACAGTCCGTATTCTGCAAGCAAAGCCGGCGCAGATTTGCTTGTTCGAGCTTATTATGAGACGTTTGGATTACCGATCAATATCACGCGCTGTTCAAATAATTACGGCCCATATCAGTATCCTGAAAAGCTAATACCGCTTATCATTTACAACGCTTTGCATAACAAGCCCCTTCCGGTATACGGCGACGGTTTGAACGTTCGCGATTGGCTGTACGTGGAAGATCATTGCCGAGCTGTCGACCTGGTTTTGCGCCAGGGTGTCGACGGCGAAATATATAATATCGGAGGACATAATGAACGGAATAATTTGCAGGTTATTCGAACGATCCTGTCTGAACTGAACAAACCCGAAACCTTGATTCGGCATATCCAAGATCGTCCCGGACATGATCGCCGTTATGCGATAAATGCAGACAAGATAAGGAAGGAACTCGGATGGGCTCCACAATATCATTACGAAAGCGGCATACGTGAGACGATTCGATGGTATCAGGAGAACATGGCTTGGGTGGAACAAGTGCTTGAAAAGTCAGCCAACAGCGGTCTTTAGGAAGGGCTTCTTTAAATTGAATGGGGTAGTTAATGAAATGATCGCCGATGATTCCATCGGCGTTTTTTGTGCATAAATGGCCTGTAGCGCATTATTCTCCATGTTAAAACCTTTCAGCATACCACTTCTGCCGCAAGGTCATCCTATACGATGTTAACACACTCATTATAGAGATGGAGGATGAATCATGATTAAATCCAAGGCCCTCAACCTGACCGTCTCCGCGGCATTACTGCTTAGCATGGCTGCAGTAGCAGGATGCGGTAACGCCAATGACGGTAACACGACACGTACGAAAAATGTGGACGGTGGCCGTATCGGTGTGAAATCCGTGCGCAATAATAACCTGCACGTGCGAAACACGCAGCAGCATGATCTGACGAACCTGAAGTACAGCAAAACGCTGTCCAAAAAAGTGTCAGATATCAGTGGCGTGGGACCTGCGCATGTTTTCGTGACGAATCATACTGCCTATGTTTCGCTGTCCAAAAATGGCGCAAACACCAACAGTATTGACGGGCATGTCACAGGCTTGAGCACTCCACACCGTTATACAGAAGGCCGGACGACGACAGGCATGAACAGAACAAATGTTAGGAACCGTACGTTCGGAACTTCGAGCACGGGCAGCGTAGGCCTGCTGAACAACATGGCTAGAGGTACAGAACGTGTCGTGGGAAATACCACGCGTGCTGTAGAAAACACAACAGGGCTTGGTCGCACGGCTGATAACCGTGGCTTCGGTGTAAATGGAACCACAACCCATGGCGGATTTGGCGGCAGCAATTATAATACGTTAAACGGAACACGCACGAATGGACTTATGGGTACCAACGGCACACGTACAGATGGACTAATGGGTACTCGCACGGATGGACTAATGGGTACACGCACGGATGGACTTACGGGTACTGACGGTTTACGAACCAACAGCCTTACAGGAACTAGGGGAACGACTAATAACACCTATATGGGAACAGGGATCAATGGCGTTCCTTATGGAACTTACAACAATAACAACATGGGTATGATGAGCACGCGTGAAGAGGTTCCTCAGCATGTTCATAATGAAATAACGAACAAGATTCGCAAAACCGCTCCACATATCAGTCAAGTATATGTTTCCGCAGATGAAGGATTTTATCAGCATGCCCGTCGTTTTGGAACGGATGGTCATGCAGCGAACACGGTTGGTACGCTTTCGCGCGATTTCGGCACATGGATTAACCGCGTATTCCCGCTTCATGTTGGCGGTCGTGACGGAATGAACGATACCCGCGGCAACCTGATGAAGAATGATACAGATGACGGTTGGTTTGGCGGTAATCGTAACAGCCGGTAAAACTTCAATACCCAAAGGAGCTGCCCTTTAGGAGTGAAAATCATCCTAAAAAGGCAGCTCCTTTCCTATATTTGCTTCAGGTCATGATCAATCAGATTAATGTTTGCGTTGTCCTTGAATCCAGACGCCTTGAAGCTCCAGGTCGCTTGAGAGGGCCAGTATGTCGGCAAGTTTGCCGGACTCAAGGGATCCGGTGCAGTCATCGATGCCGATTTTTCTGGCGGGATTGAGGCTTCCAACCCTGGAGGCCTGCTCAATGCTCAAACCGACCTCTCGGACCAGCAGTTGAAATCCTTTGATCATCGTCAGCGTACTGCCAGCCAGGCTATCCCTGTTGCTCTTGAGCGTAGCGATGCCGTTCTCGACAACGACCGGCAAATCGCCAAGCGTATATTCGCCGTCAGCCATTCCGGTAGCGGACATTGCATCGGTGATCAGAATCAGGTTGTCGTCCTGTTTCATGCGGGCCAGAATCCGAATAGCAGCCGGGTGAACATGGATGCCGTCGGCGATGATTTCGCAGCTTAAGCGATCATCGCCCAGCATCGCACCCACCACGCCAGGCTTGCGGTGATGCAGTCCTGTCATCGCATTAAACGTATGCACGCCATGGCTCAGTCCTGCCTCAACGGCGGCCTCCACTTCCTCGTAGGTAGCATCCGTATGACCCAGTGCGGCCACGATCCCGTGGCTGCTGAGCCAGGAGATGGCCTCCAGCGCTCCTTCGCGCTCCGGTGCCAGGGTCACCTGGCGGATCAGACCCGGGTATGTGGATACCCATTCCTCCAGCCAGTCGATATTGGCATGGACGATATGCTCCGGATTTTGTGCACCTGGCCATTTTGGACTGATAAAAGGGCCTTCCAGATGTGCGCCTACCAGTTTGGCATAAGGCATGCCTTGGCTGCGGTACTCGTTAACTTCCCGAAGCACATGGTCGATGGCTGCCTTCGGCGCCGTCATCGTGGTGGCAAGCATGGATGTGGTTCCCTGGGAGCTGTGGAACGACGTGATTTTATCCAGGACATCCTTACTTGCATCCATGAAATCTTCGCCGTTGCCGCCGTGCACGTGGATATCAATAAATCCGGGAATAATGTAGCCGTCGGGTTGGTTGATCACTTCCGCTGCAGCCTGCTTAAGCTCTGCGGGGAGCCCGGAAACATCGCCGGCGTAAGCAATCTCCTCTCCATGGATCGCCAGCACGCCGTCTGCACAGAAGCCGTCTGGCGTCAAGACTTGACCGTACAACAATTGGACCGAATCTTTGCGTTCGCTGCTCATACCAGCAGTCTCCCTGCGCCTTGATCCAAAAGGACGACTACGTTCGGATGACATTGAAGCAGCGATGCCGGACACTCTGTGGTAATCGGCCCAGTCAATGCCCGGTGTACGATCTCCGCTTTATCTTCTCCTCGAACGAGCAGAAGAATTTGGCGGGCTTTCATGATGGTGGCAACGCCCATGGTAATCGCGTGGGTCGGCACATCGTCCAGGGTTGGGAAGAATCTTGCATTGGCATTACGTGTTTTCTCTTGCAGCTCAACCACATGGGTGCCGCCGCTTAAGGATTCGCCAGGCTCGTTGAAACCGATGTGACCGTTATGTCCAAGGCCGAGGAGCTGAAGATCAACCGGGCCGTATTCTTCGAGCATTTTGTCGTAATTCAGGCATTCTGCTTCCGGATCGGCAGCATTGCCATTCGGCACATGGGTGCGATCCATCTGGATGTCGACATGATTGAAGAACTTCTCATTCATGAACGTGCGGTAGCTCTCGGGATGATTCTCGGGAAGGCCTACATATTCGTCCAGATTATATGTCGTGGTTTGGGCGAAGCTGACCAGCCCCTGACGGTTCATTTCAATCAGCTTGGCATAGAGCCCGACCGGCGTGCTTCCCGTAGCCAGTCCCAGCGTGGCGCGCGGATTGGTGTGCAGCAGGCTGGAAATCAGGTTAGCGCCTGTTTGCACGAACTGTTCTTCGTCCCGGAATGTGTAAATATTCATTGGTTATTGTCCTCCTCGGCTTTTGCGATAATTTTGAACATTAAGATATGATTGCTCCAGACGAGGGACATACGTCGAGAAGTCCCGGCTGGCCATACCCATGAACAGGATATCTATAATGTGAAGCTGGGCGATGCGCGAAGCCATATCACCCCGGCGCATTCCTTCCTCGAGCGACGATGAGTACAGCGTAATATCAGCAAGAGCGGAGATCGCGCTGCTCCGGTAAGAGGTGATGCTGATCGTGAAGGCGCCGGCGTCTTTGGCACAGGCCAATGCATCGATGGTCTCCGGCGTTTCGCCGGAGTAAGAAACGGCAACGGCCACATCGCTTGAGGTCAGTGTGGAGGCAGACGTGATCTGCATATGGGAATCCGCAAAAGCGGTGCAGTTTTTTCCGATACGGATCAGCTTCTGGTAAAAGTCCTGCGCCACGATGGAAGAGGTCGCCACGCCGTACAGATCAATGCGTTTCGCGCGGCACAGGGCATCCACGGCACGCTCCAGCTGACCCAAATCAAGCAGCTGCGTCGTATCCCGGATGGAAGTCAGATGATTGGATTCGATCGCCTCGACGATCCCGGCCAGCGGGTTGCCCGCCACGATGTCCTGATAGCGCGTGTTTCCCGTGCGCGAGGCCATTTCGGCATGAGCGATCTCGGCCGCAAGCTTGAGCTTGAAATCAGGATACCCCTTACACTGAAAATTCTTACAAAAACGGGTCACGGTGGCAGCGCTGACCTCGCACTGATCGGCAAGATCCTTAATGCCCATATGCACAATCTCGGATGGAGCTGTCAAAATGAATTCTGCGAGCCGTCGTTCCTGACGGGGCAGACCTTCCTTTTCGACAGATATGATATGCAAGATTGGTGTCATCACAAGCCTCCTTCAAGGTTCCCGGTGAGCTTATTGCCTGGGCATAACGAATGGGATTCCGTCCTGAAAATTATTTTTAAAAATATAAAAAAATAAAGAAAATAATTTTTACACCCCCATCATAGACCAACAAGCGGTGGGAAGCAAGGATAAAAATCGCCAATACGGGCCAAACGCCCATTTTATTCGCCTCTTTCGCACCTTCCCCCTTGATCTGACATAAGATGAGTTGACTGTATCCCTTAACCTTGTTAGACCACACATACCCGGGCAAGGAGGGGTGACACCATTGAAGGGGACCGACCATAACAGCAAGTTCTTGTTAACCCACCGTGAACGCGAAGTGTTTGAATTGCTTGTGCAGGATAAAACGACTCGCGATATCGCCGGGCAGTTGTTTATTAGCGAAAAGACGGTGCGTAACCACATCTCCAATGTCATGCAGAAATTAAACGTCAAGGGCCGTTCGCAAGCTGTCGTTGAGTTGATAAAACTCGGTGAGTTGAAGATCTGACACCATGCCGGTTGCATGAACGAAAGCACAGCGAAAGCCTTCCTTCCCGTTTGCATGGGAGTGAGAAGGCTTTTTTGTGTTTCGGCTCCAAGAATCCGGTTATCGATGGTGACGGATAATGAGCAGGAACCTCTATTAACAATGAAGATATGGTAAAATGTTCGCAGTTGGTATTGGAGGCAGTGACGATCGTTTGGAACAAGCTTGGAATGGCAAACCTGTTTATCGTTTTGTAGCTGTTTTGTACAAATAGCCTGCACATGTCGGAGGTGGATTAAACATGGGATGGATGATCGGGATTACGGCCGGAGCCGTTCTGGTTCTATTGGTATTGATAGGGTTTGGACGCAAGCGAAGCAGCGGAAGCAAGGGCAATGTCATCCAGTTGAAATCCAAAACGCGCTCGAGCAGCGGACAGCGTGGACAAGCCTGCAGCAAATGCCGCCGCAAGCGCCCGCTGACCTTTTATGCGGATGATTCCGGTGCCGTAAGAGGGCTGTGCACCGATTGCAAAAAGGAGCTGGGACGTCATCAGGAATTGTATCCCGTATAGCGGAAGTTTCCGCGGTATATAAGAGGAAGTGCGAGGGGAAACTAACCTGCCCGCACTTCCTTTTTTTATAGTAATAAAGTACATATGGCTTCCGCCCCTGCAGATGAGCGAGGACTCCCTAATTTCTTCAAGATTGTGTATAGTGAATTACAGTTCCAAGCGAAAGGGAGGGTAAGAACGTGAACAGGTTTGGCAGGCTGAATACGCTGCGGAATCAAATCTTCCTCGGGTTTATGCTGGTGATGATCACCGTGTTGGCATTAGTCGGGGTTTTTGTATATGACCAGGTTTCCGCCCTTCTGCGCAACAGTGCCGAGAAGCATATTCAGCAGACGGCCGTGCAGGCCACGGGTAAACTGGATGCGCTGCTGAAGCAGGTGGATACGCTGACGGCCCAAGTGTCCACGAACGCAACGGTTCAGCGTTTTCTTGCGCAAGAGACCGCAGGTCATCCGATTACGTTCGGAGAACGGCAGTCCCTGCAGCAGGAAGTGCGCAAGTATGAGGCATACGCTACGGGCATCCGGTCGCTTGAATTGTATACAACGGATTATCGGCGGCTGTTCCCGCTCGACGAAGGCAGTTTGACCAGCCGGGTCGGGGTCGATTGGATTATAGCGGCTGACAAGGGCATGGGGAAGCTGGTATGGTTCGGTCAGGATCCCCGGGATCCGGACGTGGTGGTAGCGGTACGCCGAATCCGGCTGATCGACCATTCTTTTGCGCATGGCGGGTATCTGCTCGTGAAGTTGGAGAAGGACTATTTTGCGCTAACGGATTCTGCCGGCGGCATGGGCGGCGATTCGCGTGAAACGATGGGGCTGTTTGATCAGTCGGGCCATGAAATCTCGTCGGATTTTGCGACGGCGGTGGATTCGAAGGCGGTTCTGCACCGCGAAGGAGAGACCGTTACGGTCGGCGACGAGGACTATATCGCCGTACAGAGGCAGTCAGCGGCAACAGGCTGGAATTTGGTCATCCTGACGCCCGTAGACTATACGACCGAAGGGATATCGGTGCTGCGGACCGCGATTATCGTATCCGGAGCGGTCGGTGCGCTGCTGTTTCTGATCTTGAGCTTTATACTGACGACGATGATCATCCGGCCGATCCTGAATTTGATCAGAGCCATGAGAGGCGTGAGGCTGGGAACGCTGAAGCCCATTGCCGTCACCTCGAAGACGATGGAGATCAATGAGCTTAACAATTCGTATAACCAGATGGTGGATTCCCTGAACGAATTAATCGAGGTCGTGTATCAGAAGGAGATTATTCAGAGCCGGACGGAGCTAAAAGCGCTGCAGGCGCAGATCAATCCGCACTTTCTTTTTAACACTTTGGAAGCGTTTTACTGGGCGCTCGACGATCAAGGCGAAGAGGAACTGGCCCAGATCGTGGTCGCCATGTCGGGATTATTCCGCTACGTCATCAACCGCAAAGACGAGGATGAATGGGTATCGGTGCGGGACGAGCTGGATCATGCCGAACGTTATTTGATGATTATGAAAATGCGGATGCTCGACCGGTTATCCTGGAGAATCGAGGCGGACGAGGCCAGCAAGAACGTGCCGATTCCGAAGCTGCTGATCCAGCCGATCGTGGAAAATGCGATCCTGCACGGCGTGGAGCAGCGACTGGGGCCAGGCACTGTCATTGTGCGCGCGCAAGCCTCCGATCAACCGGGTTACACGGTTGTTTCGATAACCGACGACGGACCCGGGATGGACGAGGAGACCGTAGCCTCGTTATATTCATCCATGGAAAAAGGGTATGCGGAATCCGCTAAAAAAAGCGGCGTCGGCATAGCCAATGTCGAGCAGAGAATCCGGCTGTATTACGCTTCCGAGCAGGCCGGCCTGCGCATTCACAGCGTGGTCGGTCAGGGGACGACCATTTCATTTCAAATACCGAACGATTTCCCGGCTATCGACAGGGAGGGGGAAAAGCATGAAAACGATACTGATCGTGGATGATGAACCAAGAACGAGGGAAGGGGTAAGAAAGACCCTGGAGGCATGGTCGTCCGGAAGATGCAAAATCGTGACGGCTGCAAGCGGCGTAGAGGCGCTGGAGTGGCTGCAGGAGCAGGTGGCGCATCTGGTGGTAACGGATATCCGCATGCCGGAAATCGGAGGGCTGGAGCTGATTGAGCGATTGCATGAACTGGAGCATCCGCCTGTCATTATCGTCATATCCGGCTACTCGGAGTTCGACTATGCCCGCAAAGCGCTGCAATACGGGGTCGTGGATTATCTGCTGAAGCCGCTGGATAAGCGGAAACTGGTAACCGCGGTTGAATCGGCGCTGGAACGGCGGGAAAAGATCGATCGGATTGAGCGGATGGAGAAACTGGTCGACCCCAAGTTGCTGGAGGCGGCGCAGCAGGATAAGGGATACAGCGTCCAGGTGCAGGAAGCGTTGAAGTACGTGGATCAGCATCTTCAGGAGCCGGTATCGCTGAAGGAAGTGGCGGAGGTGCTTCATCTGAATTCCAGTTATTTCAGCGTGCTGTTCAAAGAGCAGACCGGGCTCACGTTCAGTGAGTATCTGACGCGCCGCAGGGTGCAGCGGGCCAAGGAACTGCTGGCGGGAACGCCGCTGCCGATCTCGGAAATTGCGGAGAAGGTCGGATACCAGACGGCGAAGTATTTCGTGAAAGTGTTCCGGGACCTTGAAGAAGTAAGCCCGAGCCAATATCGCCAAAGCGTATCCGATAACGGAGAGGAAATCTAATAAAAGTGGAATTAGTCCCAATCATTATGACCTTATCCAATCTTCCCCTCACTGATAAAATTTGATTAAAGCGGTTTCATTACGCGAACAGCATACTAGAAAAGGGGTTGTAAACGTGTTCAATAAAAAATGGACGGTTCTGCTTTTGACATTGTGTCTCGCTCTGGTTGCAGCCGGCTGCGGATCGAACAGCAGCAGCACGGGAGAATCGGGCAGCGGCGGCAGCGAAGGCGATAAGGTTACGGTAAACTTCATGCACTTGTGGCCGGCGGGCGTCTCCGCGGGACAGAACAAAATCGTGAATCAGATCATCGAAGAATATCAAAAAGAGAATCCGAACGTGACCATCAAACAGGAAGTTCTGGATAATGAGCAATACAAAAACAAACTGAAGGTGCTTTCCGCATCGAACGAGCTTCCGGACGTAGGCGTGACCTGGGCAGCCGGATTCCTAAAGCCGTACGTTGAAGGAAACCTGTTTGCACCGGTCGACGATTTGCTGGACGGACAGCTGAACGACAAGTTCGTGGCGGGCACGACCGAGGCTTATGCGATTGACGGCAAAACGTATGCGCTTCCACTCGAGTTCAATATCGCTCCGGTTTACTATAACAAGGCGATATTCGAACAACACAACCTGGAGATTCCGCAAACCTACGAAGAATTCAAGACGGTCGTGAAAACGCTGTCCGATAACGGAATTGCTCCGATCGCGCTCGGCAACAAGGATCGCTGGACCGGTTCGCTCTGGTACATGTACCTGGCAGACCGGATCGGCGGACAAGAAAAGCTAGCCGGTGCAATCAGCGGCTCTGGCTCCTTTAAGGACGAATCGCTTGTCAAGGCAGCCGCCGAAGTTCAATCGCTGGTCGATGGCAACGCGTTTGTCAAAGGCTTCAACGGCTTGTCCAACGAGGAAGCGAAATCGGAATTCCTGAACGGCAAAGCGGCCATGTACATGATGGGTACCTGGGAACTGCCGAACTTCACGACGAATGAAGAGATTCCGCAAGAATTCCGCGACAGCGTTGGATTCTTCAAATTCCCAACCGTCGAAGGCGGCAAGGGCGATATTAACAGCTGGGTAGGCGGACCGGGCGTCGGTTTGTTCATCGGGGAAAACTCGAAGGTGAAGGAAGAGTCCAAGAAATTCGTGGAGTATTTCGTGACCAAGTGGGGCGAGCAGTCGGTAACGGGTGCCGGCGTCATCCCGGCAACCAAGGTGGATACCTCGGCGCTTGAGCTTCCACAGTTGTACATCGATCTGTTCGATGAAATGAACAAAGCTAGCAGCATTACCTTGTTTGCGGATGTTCAAATGCAGGCGAATGCCGCCGAAACGCATCTGAACATGATCCAAGCGCTCTTCGGCAAAGCCGTCACACCGGATAAATTCTCCGAAGAGCATGACGCAGCGATTTCCAAAGGGAACTAAGACTTCGGACAACGATGAAACAGGATGCGATTTATCCGGCAGCGATGCCGGATAAATCTTTCCTCAAGACCATAGGAAGAAAGGAGTCGGACACTTTGGATAAAGTGATGTCCAACAAAAAAATCATCGCGCTGTATGTTCTGCCTGCACTGCTTGTGATCATGGCTGTCGTGTATATTCCGATCATGCTCACCGCCTATTACGGACTGAACGAATGGAACGGGATCGGTGCGATGACCTTTATCGGGCTGGATAATTACCAGGCCCTGCTCTCGGACGGCAAGTTCTGGGACAGTGCGTGGCACTCCTTGCTGTTAGCCGTATTCTCGGCTGCAAGCCTGATGATTTACCTGGCCGTGGCGATGGTGCTGGCCTCCAAGATCAAAGGCGCCAACCTGTTCCGCAAAATCTATCTCATTCCGATGCTGCTGTCCTCCGTTGCCATCGCGCAGCTTTGGCTGCGCATCTATCACCCGACGAACGGGATCGTGAACAGCTTCCTGGAGTCCATCGGGATCACGAACCCGCCCGCATGGCTTGCCGAGCCGTCGCTTGTATTATTTGCATTGTTTATTCCGATATTGTGGCAATATGCCGGTTTTTATATCTTGATCTATTATGCAGCCTTGAAGAATATCCCGGCTTCGCTGGTTGAAGCAGCTAAAATCGATGGGGCAACCTCCTTCCAAATTGCGTTCCGAATCAAGCTTCCGCTCATCATGGAAGTAATCAAGGTGACGATCGTGCTGGCGGTGGTAGGTTCCTTGAAATACTTCGACCTCATCTTCGTCATGACGGACGGGGGGCCTAACGGCGCGAGTGAAGTCATGGCGTCCTACATGTATCATACGGCTTTCCGCGCTTATGATTTCGGTTACGGCAGCGCGATCGGGTTCTTCCTGCTTGTGATCTGTCTGATCGTAACGTGGGTCATTCGGAAATTAACGGCATCGAAAGAAACGATCCAATATTCATAAGGAGGGATGCTTCATGATATCTGGAGCCACAGGACAGCTCCAAGAAGGGCGCGCCCGTTCCGGAAACGGAGCGGGAGGCAAGATTGGGTACGCGCTGTTGTACATCGTGCTGATCGGCGTAGCCGTATTCCAGCTGTTCCCGCTCGTATGGCTGCTGCTGTTCTCTTTGAAAAACAATCAGGAAGTATTCGATCTTCCGCCTCTGTCCCTTCCGATGAATCCGCGCTGGGAAAATTACGAGAAGGTATGGAGTGCCGGCAACATCAGCGTTTATTTTCTGAACAGCGTGTGGATCACCGTTGTTGCGACTGCGCTTACGGTCATTCTGGGAAGTCTCGTCACCTTCGCGATTACGAGAATGAAATGGAAGGGCAGCTCTTTCGTGCTCGGGTTGTTTATGGTGGCCATGATGATTCCGGTTCACTCCACCTTGATCCCGCTGTTCAGCATTTTTAACAAGGTTGGTTTGACCGATCATCCGATTTCATTGATATTGTCGTACGTGGCTTTCAATATGCCGATCACGATCATGATTCTGCTCGGATTCTATTACACGCTGCCGAAGGAAGTGGAAGAGGCGGCGGTCATGGACGGCTGTTCGGTTCACCGGGTCTTCTTCCGGATCGTGCTTCCGATGACGGGCTCGGTGCTGGCGACGACAGCCATCATTAACATGATTTATAACTGGAACGAATTTATCTTCGTGAACACGTTCATCAGCTCGGATATGTTCAAGACGCTGACCGTCGGCGTCCAGAACTTTATCGGTCAGTACACGACCGATTGGGGCGCTATCGGCGCAACCCTGATGATCAGCATTTTGCCGATCCTGCTGATGTTCCTTTTTCTCAGCGATCGTATCGTGGAGGGCATTGCGGCGGGTTCTGTTAAAGGTTAAATTTCATAGAACTCATCGTTGGATAAAAAAATCGAGCCGTTCCAAGGGATTTCTTGGAGCGGCTCGTTTTCTATTGCATAATGATTGGCTTGCAGGGCCGCTTGCCATAAAAAAGGCATCCCAAGGTTGGATTAACCTTGCGGATGCCCCATATATGATGAAACTAACCTTTGCCTGCTGCAGCCTGTCGTTTAAACCCATCCCAATGCCCGCGCCGCCTGGGCGACCAGGAAGGTCACGCCGATGGCGATGGCCGTCGGAATGGCAAAGGACAGGAACGTCCACTTCGCGCTTTTCGTTTCCTTCCAGATGTTGACGAGCGTGGTTCCGCAGGGGTAATGGAGCAGCGAGAACAGCATCATGTTCAGTGCGGTCAGCCAGGTCCAGCCTTGGTCCAGGAAGATTTGCTTGAGGGCAAACATATCCTCCACCTCCGTCAGGGAGCCGGTTGCCAAGTATCCCATCAGCAGGATCGGCAGCACGATCTCGTTCGCGGGAAGCCCGATGATAAAGGCCATCAGAATGAAGCCGTCAAGTCCGAGCGCACGTGCAAACGGATCAAGAAAGCTTACAAAGTGAATGAGGATGCTGGAATCCCCGACGTAGATATTGGCCAAAATCCAGGTCAGCACGCCTGCGGGCGCTGCGACGATGATAGCTCTGCGCAGGACATAAATCGTTTTGTCGAGCGTAGACCGCAGTATGGTATTCAGGATTTTCGGTTTGCGGTATGGCGGCAGCTCCAGCGTGTAGTGGGAAGGGACGCCTTTCAATGCCGTCTTTGATAATCCCCATGACACCGTAAGCGTGACAACGACGCCGATCAGCACCATGCCCATGACAACGGAGGCGGTCACGAACGTCTGGGCTCCTCCCGAAAACCCTGCCGCCATGAACAAGGAGGCCAGCAGGATCAAGGTCGGCCAACGGCCGTTGCAGGGCACGAAGTTGTTGGTCAGAATGGCCAGCATCCGCTCCCGCGGCGATTCGATAATCCGGGTCGACATAATGGCGGCCGCATTACAGCCGAATCCCATCGCCATGGTGAGAGACTGCTTGCCGTGCGCTCCCGTTTTTTTGAATAGTCGGTCTAAGTTAAAGGCGACCCGCGGCAAATAGCCGTAGTTCTCGAGCAGCGCGAAGGCCGGGAAGAAGATGGCCATGGGTGGCAGCATCACGCTGACAACCCAGGCGGTTCCCCGGAACAACCCGAGTATCAGCACGCCATGGAGCCAGTCGGGAGCATGGATGGCCTGAAAAGCCAGGGTCAGGTATCCTTCAACCCAGCCAAAGAAACTGGCCAGCATGGAAGAGGGCACGTTTGCCCCGGCGATCGTCAAGTAAAAAATAACGCCGAGCATGGCCAGCATGATCGGGAATCCCCACAGCTTGGAGGTGAAGATACGGTCCAGCCGTTCGGAACGGTACAGCAGCTCCCGGTTGGTCACGGTGACGGCGTCGCTGCACAGCTCCCGGGATTTTTTGAATAATTCGCCCACGATGTCTTCCCGGACATCCTCAACCTGATCAGAAGGAATGGCCGCTGTTAGAGCTTCCAAGCGCTTTAGCTGTTCCAAGTGAAATCCCTCCTTTATCCGCGGCCTTTAATCTCTCTTTCAACGTCGCAATCAGCTTGCGGTCTCCGTCGAGAAAGCGGATGGCCAGCCATCTGGCCGGATATTCGTCTCCGACAATGTCTCGTAATTGGGACTCTAATCCCGAAATTTGCGCCTCCAGCTGTTCGTTGTATTTCATCCGGTAGGGCTTAGTCGGAGTCTGTCCGGTGGACATCAGCAGCAGCTGTTCGGACAATACGTCCAGCCCCTCGTTGTTTCTGGCCGATATGGGAATGACGGGAACGCCGAGCTGATCCGCCAGCTTGCGCGCGTTGACCTGAATTCCCTTTTTCTTCGCTTCGTCCATCAGATTCAGGCAAACGATGACGCGGTCGGTCATTTCCAGCACTTGAAGGGCAAGGTTAAGGCTGCGCTCCAGTGCGGTTGCATCCAGGACCAGAAGGGTGACGTCCGGTTTTTCGAAAATAATATAATCGCGAGCCACTTCTTCATCGGCCGAGTTGGAGAACAAGGAGTACGTCCCGGGCAGATCGATGAACTGGAACCGGGCATCTTTGTATTCGTAATGGCCGCTCGCGAGACTGACCGTTTTGCCGGACCAGTTGCCGGTATGCTGCTTCAAGCCGGTGAGGGCATTGAAAAGCGTGCTTTTTCCCGTGTTCGGGTTGCCCGCCAGCGCGACGGTATACGTTCTCATGATGAGATCACCTTCCCCCAAATCAACTGACTCTCTTCTTTTCTTAACGCAATGACGGTGCCTGCTACTCTATAAGAGGTAGGATCTCCGAGCGGACTGGCCTTCAGCACTTCGATGACGGAACCTGGAACGAAACCGAGGTCCAGAAGCCGCCGTTTATGTTCGCCGCGGATATCCACCTGTTCTATCAAAAATCGTTCTCCGATAGCTGCCTGATGCAGATGTTGCCGATGTTTTGTCTCATCCATAAAGTTTAACCTCTCCCTAATAAATTGGGCCGAGCATATATTGTTTCCTTGAAGCAACTTTATGCCTATAGTATGACCGAATGCGTGTATTGTCAACTGGATTCATCAGATATTTATTCCATTTTCATGCGGATGGTCCCCAGGCCGCTTTCCTTGGTACTTCCATTTTATGCTTGTAAGGGAAGCAAGATGCGTTTAATATGTATATATGAGCAATTATTCATATAAATAAGGGGGATTCTTATATGATTTGGGATGTTATCGTTATCGGAGCGGGACAGGCGGGATTGGCATCCGGTTATTGGCTGCAGCAGGCGGGGATGAAGTTTCTAATGCTGGATCGGGGATCGGAGGCGGGGGAGGTTTGGAAGACGCGGTATGATTCCCTGAAATTGTTCACGCCCAGAACGCATAGCGCGCTGTATGGGATGGCTTTTGAGGGGGATCCGCACGGGTTCCCGGATAAAGATGAAGTGGCTTCCTATTTGAAATCCTATGCAGCACGGTTTAGGCTGCCCATTCAGTTCGCAACGAATGTAACATCGGTCCGCAAGGAAGGTGGAATGTTTATCGTCGATACCGATCGAAAAAGCTTCCAAACCAAGGCGGTTATTATTGCAACCGGACCGTTTCAGCAGCCTAGAATACCTGCGTTTGCAGCATCTGTTCCGGGGGATGTTCTCCAGCTGCACTCGTCCGAGTACAAGAGGCCTTCCCAGCTTCAAGAGGGCGATGTGCTTGTCGTTGGCGGCGGAAACAGCGGGGCCCAAATCGCGGTGGAATTGTCCGGGGACCGGGAGACATATTTGGCGCTTGGGCCGCCGCCGCGGTATTTGCCAATGACTCTTTGGGGAAAGGGGATGTTCTGGTGGCTGGACAAGCTCGGCGTTCTCTCAGCCAGCAGTTCCTCCTGGGTGGGACGCAAGCTGAGGGGCCGGGGGGACCCGATTTTCGGATATGAATTGAAACAAGCGGTCAAGTGCGGTAAAGTGGTGTTGAAAACGAGAGCCGTTGGTGCCGGCGCTTCCGGCATGCGATTTGAGGATGGGACGGCGCTCAAGGTCCGGAACATCGTCTGGGCTACCGGCTTTGCTGCCGGCTATGATTGGCTTCATATAGAGCAGGCGTTGGATCGCAAGAAGGCACTTATTCATGCACGCGGCATCAGTCCGGTGAAGGGGCTGTATTATGTAGGTTTGCCTTGGCAGACGCATCGAGGCTCCGCGCTGCTGGCAGGAGTTTCACGGGATGCCCGCGAAATCGTTCAAGCCATTATGGAGAAGAGGGGATAAGTTTATGGAAAAAGAACACCATGAGCTGCTGCACGAAGACCAGGCCATGGAAGCGTCACGACTCTTGAAGGCCATTTCGGATCCGACGCGGATCCGGATTCTTCATTTGCTCTCACAGGAAGAATGCCCTGTCGGTCATATTGCCGAGGTGCTTGGCATGAGTCAGTCGGCGGTATCCCACCAGCTTGGCTATCTTCGCAGTTTGAGACTGGTCAAATACCGCAGGGACGGAAACATATATTATTACACGTATGAAGATGAGCATGTTATCGGGATTTTGCAGCAGGTGCTGGACCATATCGCTCATTAGAACATCCCGTCCTTATTGAGGCTTGACATTCCGGCCGCACGGCTGTAATGTATTGGAAAATAAAATTCCGTGAATAACCATCATCAAGGACATGAGAATGCAAGATTCGGCGAGACAGAGAGGAAGCCCCCGGCTGAAAGGCTTCTCCCCGCCAGGCTGCATTCTTCCTACCTTGTAGTTGCCCACCGTAACCAAGCGGCGCCGGTCTGGCCCGTTACCGCCGCATGAAGCATCTTGCTAGGAGCGTCCAGGCGGTCTGCAAGATGGAATCAGGGTGGTACCACGAGCACATTCGTCCCTAGGAGGCGAATGTGCTTTTTTTTGCGTACGGCAGGTGCTAGTTCATGGATAGTAGAAGAAGGAGTATGAGGAAGATGCGGCAAAGCCAATTATTGATGACCACGATGCGCGATGTGCCGTCCGAGGCGGAAGCACTGAGCCATCAATGGATGCTCCGCGGCGGATATATCCGTCAAACGGCGGCAGGAATCTATTCGTACCTGCCGCTGGGCTGGCGGGTCTTGCGGAAGATCGAAGCGATCATCCGGCAGGAAATGGACGTTGCAGGCGGGCAGGAGCTTCTCATGCCCGCTGTCCAGCCCGCCGAGCTGTGGAAGGAATCGGGCAGATACGATGTATACGGCGCGGAGCTGATCAGGCTCCATGACCGCCATGACCGTGAATTCGTGCTTGGACCAACCCATGAAGAAGTGATTACGTCCATCGTACGCCAGGAGATTTCCTCGTACCGGAAGCTGCCGGTCAACCTGTACCAGATTCAGAGCAAATACCGGGATGAGCGGCGCCCTCGTTTTGGCCTGCTCCGGGGCCGGGAGTTCCTGATGAAGGACGCGTATTCCTTCGATCGGGACTGGGAGGGACTGGACGCCTCCTACCGGAACATGTATGACGCGTATGAGCGAATCTTTAGCCGCTGCGGTCTGATGTTCCGGGCGGTGGAAGCCGATGCGGGCGCGATTGGCGGACAAGGGGAGACCCATGAGTTCATGGCACTGGCCGACATAGGGGAGGATACCGTTGTATCCTGCAGCGATTGCCGTTATGCGGCGAATTTGGAACGTGCGGAGTCTGCTGCTCCGGGAGAGCCTGATGCCATGCGGGATTCCGTAAAAACCGGAGGCAGCTCAGCTATGGAGCGCATATTAACTCCTGGAGTGAAGAGCATTCAGGAACTGACGGATTTCCTCCAGCTCGGTGCGGAGCAATTGATGAAGACGCTGATTTACCGCGTGGACGGGGAACTGGTTGCGGTGCTTGTCCGCGGCGACAGGGAAGCGAACGAGACCAAGGTGAAGTCCTACTTGGGAGCAGAAGCTGCGGAAATGGCGAGTGCCGAAGAGGTCAAACAGGCGACAGGGGCACCTGTCGGGTTTGCGGGACCGGTCGGCTTACAACTAAAGATCATGGTCGATCATGAAGTGGCGGCCATGGCGGAGGGCATTACCGGTGCCAATCAGGAGGACACCCATCTGAAGGGGGTCCGCCCGGGACTTGATTTCGCGCTGGATTACGTCGGCGATTTCCGGAATGTGGCGGAAGGAGAGCCTTGCCCGCGCTGTGGAGCACCGCTGCAGTTTCATCGCGGGATTGAGCTCGGGCATGTTTTTAAGCTGGGAACCAAATATAGTGACGCCATGAACGGCAAGTACCTGGATGCCGACGGCCGGGAAAAACCTCTGATCATGGGATGCTACGGTATCGGCGTTTCCCGCGTCATGGCGGCCATTGCCGAACAGCGAATTTCGGATGGACGTTTGGTCTGGCCGATGTCCGTCGCTCCGTTCAAGGTCCACATCATCCCGGTTGCGGTGAAGGATGAGACCCAGATGCAATTGGCCGAGCGCATCTACCGCGAGCTGAGCGGTGCTGGTCTTGAGCCTCTTTTGGACGACCGGGACGAACGGGCCGGGGTCAAGTTTAAGGATGCCGACCTTGCGGGCGCTCCGCTGCGCATCATCGTCGGGCGCGGTGCGGCTTCGGGGGAGGTTGAATGGATGGGCGAGGATGGAATCAAGATCAGTTTGCCTGCCGAGGAAGCGGTCCAGCGTTCACGCGAGGAGGCAGCCCGTCAGCTGAGGTGAATGCTATAGGGCCTCTAAGTATGAGGCGAGGATTCATGAAGCTGGAGATGATGAGAAGGATGAACCTGGAAGATGATGAAGTTGTTGAACGTGCAATTCCCTGAGAGAGACTTCGTGAATCGAAAAGAGAAGGTGCACATCTTTCAAGCCTATAAGAACGACTTACAGGATCGATAATGGAGCGTACGCAGCTAGCTCAAGAGAACCTACAGTTTCCGTAAATGGAGAAGGCATCCCCAAGGTTGTATGACGTTAGGGGGATGCTTTTTCGTTTAATGAAGATAGTTCATTTGCTAATAAGCCATAAGGAGCCGTCCAGATGGATAACGCCTTATGATGAACAAGCACGAAGCAGCGGAGCGGACGGATCGATTCCGGAAAAGCGGCAGCGGTCGCCTTTGCCATCGGATTTTTACAATAGATATATACAGTAAGAAAAATCCGAGGGCAACAGCGATTGGAGGAACGATACGTACGCGCAGCGTCCTTTAATGAGACATACTAACCCGCTCACATCAATCATTGAATCCTTGCACTAACATTGCTACTACCGCTGACACCTTGCCTTTCCGTGAAACCGACACTTTGGCAAGGCGAGCAAACAAACCATCGCAGCCTTCTATACATATCCCGCTTACAAGCTTATGATGAAGGAGTCGGATAATAAGTCATACTGCGGACGGAGGTTGCATCTACGATGAATCAGGAAGAGAAGGGCTCCAGCCCGGATATTCATTATATAGAAGAGCATCAGCTCAGTCAGGTAAAAATTGCACTGTCCAACCCGTTACGATGGGTGAACAGCTATGTGCTGCGGGGAGATGACGGGGTGACCGTCATCGATCCGGGGCCGCGCACGGCTTCCTCGGAGCGGGAATGGCTGGGGGCGATGGAGCAGCTGGAGATGGATTTCAGCGACATCGTCTCCGTCGTGCTAACCCATCATCATCCGGACCACTTTGGGCTTGCCGGGTGGTTTCAGGAGCGCTCTGGCGCGAAGGTGTGGATGTCAGAGCGGGCGCATCGGGAAGCGATGCTGATGTGGGGTGCGGATTCCTCGATGGATCGCGCGCTCCCCGCGTTCTTCCGGCAGCATGGCATGCCGGAAACCAAGCTTGCCCTGCTGCCGGAGCATTTGAACAGCTTCTTTCCCCAAGTCACGCCGCAGCCGGAGATCTCGTTCATCGGGGAGGACCTGCCGTTCCGGATGGGGAACCGGATCTGGATGCCGGTGCAAACGGCCGGCCATGCGCCGGGGCATCTGTCGTTCTTCCATGCGGACAGCGGCGTCCTGTTATGCGGCGATGCCGTGCTGCCGCAAATCTCGCCTAACGTGAGCCTGGTGCCCGGCAGCGACGCCGAGCCGCTGGCGCTATTCCTTGCAGGTCTGCGCCGCCTGCAGCAACTGCATGTCCGGACGGCGTATCCCGGACACCGCCACCCGTTCACGCATTTCCGTGAACGGATCGATGCGCTCCTCCTCCATCACGAGGAGCGCCTGGCCACCATCGCCGGCATGCTGAGCGCCGGAAGGCTCACCGCCTACGAGGTCTGCACCGCCCTCTTCGGCGATAAGCTCGGCATTCACCAGCTGCGCTTTGCCATGTGCGAAGCGCTGGCGCATCTCGCCGAGCTGGCCCGGCGCGGAGACGCCGCGATGATCGAAACCGGGGACGGAATGTGCTATTTTTCTGTACGGAAACCGCCGCATTCCTGATATAATCAAGACATGAATAAAACCGTCTAATTGTACGTTGCTTCCATCATGCGTAGAAAGGGCGGTTTTTTGTTTAATAGATTCAGAAGGCTACATAATGGAGCATCCGTTATTTTGAAGTGGCCCTTAGGCTGCTGGCGTAACGGCCGCGATTAGGATGCTTGGCAAGTGTCGCCACAGCCTTTTTTAGAGAAGAGAAGGCAGGTGATACCTAAGATGGGGGGCCTTCCCTCATTCGAGTCAGAGTTTCTCTCTACCCCGCATATAGTTGATGTACCTTTGCTGTTTGGCAAGGCATTCCCTCAAGCGCTTTTTTTTAACACTGATCACCATGATATCCACCCGCCATTTTTCGTATCGAAGCGTTCCCTTGGTTCACTCTGCAATTTTCATGTTATAGGATTCGTATCTCATTAAGCCCCTCAAAGGAGAATCTGTCATGAAGAAAAAGGAAGTAGTCGCCATGCTGCTCGCTGGAGGTCAAGGCAAACGGCTGAAAGGCCTGACCAAGACGCTGGCCAAACCGGCCGTTTATTTTGGGGGTACATACCGGATCATTGATTTTCCGCTGAGTAACTGCTCCCATTCGGGAATCGACACGGTCGGGGTACTCACCCAGTATGAGCCTTTGGTTCTGCATTCCTACATCGGCGTAGGAAGCGATTGGGATATGGATCGGCTGAATGGGGGCGTTTTCGTGCTCCCGCCGCATGAACGCGAGGACGGGACGACCTGGTACCGCGGGACGGCGGATGCAATCTTCCGGAATCTCAAGTTTATCGACCAGTACGATCCCGAGCACGTTTTGATACTGTCGGGTGATCACATCTATAAGATGGATTACGACCGCATGCTGGCTTACCACAAGGAGAAAGATGCCGATTGCACCATCTCCGTCATCGAAGTAAGCCTGGACGAAGCGAAACGGTTCGGCATGGTGAACACGGATGAGAACTACCGGATTTTCGAGTTCGAGGAGAAGCCGGCGCAACCGAAGAGCACAACGGCTTCCATGGGCGTTTATCTGTTTCGCTGGAAGCTGCTGCGTTCTTATTTACTGCAGAATGCGGACCTTCCGGATACGAGCCATGATTTCGGCAACGACATTCTGCCGAGGATGCTCGCGGACGGCAAAACGCTGTATGCTTATCCGTTCGAAGGGTACTGGAAGGACGTCGGCACCATCGAGAGCTTGTGGGAAGCCAATATGGATCTGCTGAGCGAGCATCCCAAGCTGGATCTGAACGATCCGCTGTGGCGGATTTACACCCGAAATCCGAATCAGCCGGCAGAGTATATTTCTCCGAACGGCATCGTCCGGAACAGCATGATCAACGAAGGCTGCACCGTGTGCGGCGAGGTCGAGCATTCGGTCCTCTTTTATGGCGTGGAGGTGGGGGAAGGCAGCGTCATTACCGATTCCGTCATCATGCCCAAGGTACGCATCGGCAGCCATGTTCGCATACACCGGGCGATCGTGACCGAGGACATGGTCATTCAAGATCATGCCCGGATCAGTCCGCCGCCGGAAGATCCATCCCAGATTGTGCTTGTAAGCGGTCATGATGAAGACGTCCTGAAGCTGCTTCAATCGTCTTCGTCCCACAATAATCAAGGTTAGGACGGGTGCGCAGATGAGAGAACTCATGGGTATTATAAATTTGGAGCATGAACGGGATGTGCTGAGTGAATTGACGTATTACCGGTGCGGGGCCGCCGTCCCTTTCGCGGGAAGATACCGTCTGATCGACTTTGTAATGTCCAATATGATGCACGCGGGCATTGAGGATATCGCCCTGTTCGTTCGCAGGAAATACCGCTCCTTGATGGATCATCTGGGCGAGGGCCGGCCGTGGGATATGCATCGCAAACGGGGCGGCTTGTTCATACTTCCGCCGGATTGGAACGATGAAACGGATGTGTCCGCCGGCGAACTGCGGCATATTTATAACAATCTCGATTTTTTTGAGCGGGGGGCGGCGAAGTTTATCGTGCATTCCGGCAGCCAGCACATCAGCACGGTGGATTTGAACGAGGTGTACGAGTACCATCTGGAGCAAGGCGCCGACGTTACGCTCGTTTATACAAGAGTGAATGCACCGAGGGAGGAGCATCGTTCCTGCGCCCGCCTGGAAGTTGACGAGGACGGCATGGTCACGGACATTCATTATGAACACAAGCATGATGCGGTATACATGGAGATGTTCGTGATGGAGAAATCGCGCTTTCTCGAGATGGCCGATCATTGCATCGCCCATGGCGGCAACAACTTTTTTCGGGACGCGATCATGCAAAACCGGCACAAGCTGAACATTGCGGGATATGAATATCTCGGATATCACGCGGTGATCAACTCGCTGGAAAGCTATTACCGTACGAGCATGAACCTCCTGAATCCGAAGGCGTATAACAGCTTGTTCCGCAAGCAGGCGGTCCACACCAAGATCAAGTACGAGGTTCCCGCCAAATACCTGAATTCGGCCGATGTAAGCAATGCGCTGGTTGCCAACGGCTGCCAGATCGACGGGGAAGTGAAGAACAGCATTCTGTTTCGCGGGGTACAGGTGAAGCGGGGCGCAAGCATCCATAACTCCATCATTATGCAAAAATGCGTCATTGGCGAAAACGTCAGGCTCGAGAACGTCATACTCGATAAAGATGTGATCATCTCTCGCGATCATAAGCTCCAAGGCGATTTCCGCAAACCTTTTGTCATTGCCAAGGACATTTCGATCTGATTCTAAAATAAAACGATCCGTCAGGAGGAACTTTCTTTTGTTTAACAACAAGGAAACATTCAAGCAGGTCTTTACGGAGCAATTGGTGAGTCGGTTGGGGAAGGGACTTGAGGAAGCAACGGCTGAGGATGTATACAAAATCATCGGCGGCATGATCCGGGAATATGTCGGACGGGAATGGGCCGATGCCAACCGGATATACCGGGATACCGGGCAGAAACAGGTGTATTATTTCTCGCTTGAATTTTTGATTGGCCGGCTGATGGGCAACAATCTGCTGAACCTGGGCGTGCTGGATATGGTCCGCAGCGGCCTTCTGGAACTGGGCTGGAATTTGAATGAGATCGAGGAGCAGGAACCGGACGCGGGCCTCGGCAACGGGGGGCTCGGACGCCTTGCGGCGTGTTTTCTCGATTCGTTGGCATCGCTTAGCTATGCAGGCCATGGCTGCGGCATCCGGTATAAGTACGGTCTGTTCGAACAGAAGATCATCGACGGACATCAAGTGGAGCTGCCCGACAACTGGCTCCAGCGGGGGAACGTCTGGGAAGAACGTCGGGCAGACAAGGCGGTGGAAGTTCGCTTCTGGGGCCGCGTGGAGGTGGACGTGCAGGAGGGGAGGACCGTGTTTCGCACGGCGGACTACGAACGGGTCCTGGCCGTGCCTTATGACGTGCCGGTCATCGGTTACGGCGAGGGACAAGTGAACACGCTGCGGCTGTGGAGCGCCGAGTCCGCCTCGGATATATCCAGAATCCGTTCGGCCCATCATCATAACAGCTATTATAAATTTTTGGAATACAACCGTTCGGTCGAATCGATATCGGAGTTTTTGTACCCGGATGATTCGGCATACGAAGGCAAGCTCCTTCGACTCAAGCAGCAGTACTTCCTCTGTTCGGCCGGCGTTCAGAGCATTCTCAGAACGTTCGACAAGCTGGGCAAGGCTTATCATGAGCTTCCCGAACATGTTGCGATTCATATCAATGATACCCACCCGACCTTGGTGATTCCGGAGCTGATGCGAATTCTGATCGACGACAAGGGCTTCGGCTGGGATGAGGCGTGGGACATTACGAGCCGGACCGTATCGTATACGAACCATACGCTGCTTAGCGAAGCGTTGGAGAAATGGCCTGCCGGCATGGTCCGTGAGCTGCTGCCGCGCATTTACATGATCATCGAAGAGATCAACAAGCGCTTCTGCGGCATGCTGCTGGACCGTTATCCTGGCGATCATGAGCGCATCTCGCAGCTCGCCATCTTGGAAAGCGACCAGATCCGCATGGCCAATTTGGCGATTGTGGGCAGCTATCACGTGAACGGCGTGGCCGCACTGCACACGGAGCTGCTGAAGACGCAGGTCATGAAACCCTTCTATGAGCTGTATCCGGAGCGTTTCAGCAACAAAACGAACGGGATTACCCATCGGCGCTGGCTGATGCACAGCAACCCCGGCCTGAGTCAATGGATCTGCGATGGTATCGGCGATTCATGGATAACGGATCCGCGTCAGTTAATTCAGCTTAAGGGACTGAAGAACGACTCCGCCTTCCAGCAGGGCATTCAGCGGATCAAACGGAGCAATAAAGAGCGGCTTGCCGATTATATCGCGAATAAACAAGGGATCGCGGTCAATCCCGATTCCATATTCGATGTGCACGTGAAGCGGCTGCACGGCTATAAGCGGCAATTGCTGAATATTTTACGCGTCATGCATGTGTATAACGAGATTAAGGATCAGCCGGGCATGGAGCGCGTTCCCCGTACCGTCATTTTTGGCGCCAAGGCAGCGCCGGGCTACTATCTGGCCAAAAGCATCATCAAACTCATTAACGTCGTTGCGGATGTCGTGAATAAGGATCCGCAGGTCAATGACAAACTGCAGGTGCTGTTTCTTGAAAATTATTCGGTCTCACTCGCGGAGAAGATTATTCCGGCAGCCGATGTAAGCGAGCAGATTTCCACGGCCGGCAAGGAAGCCTCCGGCACGGGAAACATGAAGTTCATGATGAACGGCGCGTTGACCATCGGAACGCTGGATGGGGCTAACGTGGAGATGTTCGAGCTGCTCGGCAGAGAGAATATGTTCCTCTTCGGATTGGAGCTGGAGGACGTGTTAGAGCATTACAGGACGGGATCTTATGTATCCAGGGAGCGGTATGAGCAGGACCCGAGAATCGCCCGCGTGCTGAATCAGTTGATTTCCTCAGGCCCGTTCTGCTGCCACGAGCTGGAGTTCGGGCAGATCCTGCAGTCCCTGCTGGATCATAATGACGAGTTTTTTGTGTTAGAGGACTTTGCCAGTTATGTCGCAACCCAGTCGGCCATGGATGATGCTTATTTGAATGCCCGGTCCTGGACCGAGAAGTCGATTGTCAATATCGCGCACTCGGGACATTTCTCGAGCGATAATACGATTCACCGCTATGCATCCGACATCTGGAATGTTTCGCCTGTGAAGGTTGGACTGAAGGGATAGTCTACGAATTCGATGCTCATAAAAAGAACCCCGTCATAGAAATGGCGGGGCTTTCCATAAGTGCTGGGTGGTTCTTCAACATAACATAGGATCGAGACTCGTAAAAATGACTAGACAGATTTACCGATGTGAAGGGGCCGCCCGATTTTTCATGCGGTGATCAGTCTTCTTATAAAGGAAGAAACTCAGCTTTCGGGTCCGAATCCCGGCTTCGTTTCTACCTGCTATCGTCTATGATTCTTTGAAATCAGCCCGTCGGTTCGAAAATGGCAGGTTGCGGTTGCGGATAAGCCTCACTCTTCCGGCAGGCAGGAAAAGGGAGATTCGCATGCTGAGCGAATCTCCCTTTTTGAAGTGGTTTATTCTTTTGGAAGCTCTTCGGTCGTACCGTACAGCTCGATCTCCCGGTCGGCTTGCTTGCGATGGGCGATCCGGCTGCTGGCGGCGGCGGCTACCGCGCCGACGATGTCGTCGAGAAAGGTATGTACACGGCCGCTTGATTTATCATTCAATTGCTCAAGAATGCCGGGTTTGAGTTTGTCGATATACCCGTAATTGGTGAAGCCGATGCTTCCGTACACGTTAACGATGGAAAATGCCAGGACTTCATCCACGCCGTATAACCCTTCGTCATTGGCGAGCATTTCTTGAAGCGGGGATATAAGGTTGCCTTCCTCGGCCAAAATGTCCAATTGAATCCCGGTTAACACCGCGTTTTGCACTTCACGTTTGCTGAGTACGGCATCCACATTCTCGATGCACTCTTCCATCGTCAAATTCGGGTAGTATTTTTTCTGAAGGATCATCACCAGCTCCGCGATTTCCTCCAACTTGATTCCACGCTTATGCAGCAGGCTCCGTGTCGCTTCCGCTACCTTCTTGCTGTTCAGGCTGTATGGAATGTTTGAATCGTTTTCTGCCATGATGGAACTCACCTCATTTTCGTGGTTGATGAAGATGCTTACGACGATTGTACTTTTTCCGCACCCCTTTGTCCAGAAAGGGCAAAACTGAGAGTTATTTTTTTCGAAAGGGCTCGTATACATAGGAGTACAACCTGTACAAAAAAATGTTAGGGAGGAACAATACATGAAACGTAATCAACGTACTCTTCGCAGGCTTTCCGCCGCCGGGCTGCTTGCTGTTCCGATCGTGATGTCCGGCTGCGGCATGTTATCCGGGAAGCAATCGGAAGCGATTGACCCGCCGCCTGCGCAAGTGGAGAAGCAGATGCTGAACACGGCCGGATCCACGGCGGCTCAAGGAGACATCGGCATGCAGACAACGGTATATCTTGCGGATGCACGGGGGATGCTGGCACCTGTAACAATGGGCATTCCGAAGGTGGAGGGCGCCAGCGTGGTGAAGGAATCCCTTGAAGTGCTGGTGAACGGAGGCCGTTACGCGGGCTATGTTCCGCAGGGCTTCCAGGCGGTATTGCCTGCCGGTACGCAGGTCCATAACGTGACAGTCGATCCGGAGAGCAAATTGGCGGTCGTCGAATTCAATAAATCGTTTGCGGAATATAAAGCGGCAGATGAACGGAGAATCCTGGAGGCGTTGACGTGGACGCTGACAGGACATGAAGGCATCGAGCAGATGCAGGTATGGGTGGACGGCGTCAAACTGACGGAAATGCCGGTCAATCACACGCCGCTGGACCGTCCGCTTTCACGTTCGATGGGAATCAATCTTCAAAAAGCGGATGATGCCTTGTACACGAACTCTTCACCTGTCACGGTCTATTTCTCATCGGTGACGCCGGAAGGCATTCAGTACTACGTGCCGGTCACAAGACTTGTTCCAACCGGTCAAGACGCGGTGAAGGCGGCCTTAAACGAGCTGATTCGCGGACCGCAGTATGGCGACGGACTTGTTGAGGTCATCCCGGATGACACCACGGTTGCGGCGGTTGAAAAAGGGGAGGACGGAGCCGTAACCGTATCGCTTCAGGACAGCATGTTTGAACAGGGAGAGCAGGTTCCGACCGAGCTGCTGCAGGCCGTCGTGCTTACCGTAGCCGAGAATGCGGATGATGCCAAAGTGAAAATCCGGATGAACGACCTCACGGAGGTGGTTGGAACGGATAGCCGAAATTATAGCGAGCCCGTCAGCCGTCCGGAGTTCATCAACGAAATCTCGATCTGACCGATTCTCCGCCATCTTTGGGGAATTTCCCCCACAAAAGGTGCTTTTGTGCCTGCACTTTGGTAGAATAGGGAATGCTAATCAGGATTGCGATAAGAAGTAGGAGGCAGAAAACATGAGATCTAACGGACGTAAGAGCGATGAGCTCCGACCGATGAATTTATCGACCCATGTGAATAAATATGCGGAAGGCTCCGTGTACATCGAGATGGGGGACACCAAGGTGCTGATTACGGCAACCGTGGACGAGAAAGTTCCCCCGTTTCTGAAAGGACAAGGAAAGGGCTGGGTGACGGCTGAATATTCAATGCTGCCGCGCGCAACACAATCCCGCAACCAACGGGAAGCCAATCGCGGTAAACTCAGTGGCCGGACGATGGAAATTCAGCGGCTGATCGGCAGAGCGCTCAGGTCTGTTGTGAATCTGCATGCTCTTGGCGAGCGGACGATTACGCTGGACTGCGATGTAATCCAGGCGGATGGCGGAACGCGGACCACCTCCATTACAGGAGCATTTGTGGCTTTAGCCATAGCGGTAAATAAAATTGCAGAACAACATAAGTTAGCGGTATTCCCGATCACGGACTACCTGGCATCCATTAGCGTGGGCATTGCAGGCGGACAGGCGCTGCTGGATCTGAACTATGAAGAGGATTCCAAGGCGAAGGTGGACATGAACCTGGTCATGACCGGAAGCGGCAAATTCGTTGAGGTTCAGGGAACCGGCGAAGAGAGCCCGTTTTCCCGCGAGGAGCTGGATCAGATCCTGGAGCTGGGAGAACAGGGGATCCGCGAGCTTATCGAGCGTCAGCAGGAGGCGCTTGGCCCGATTGCGGCCAAGATCGGTTCCGTGAATGCGAGCACCGGAGTCTGATCCCATGAAACTGACACTTGGCGATACACTCATTGTAGCTACTCGCAATCAGGGGAAAGTCAAGGAATTCGCGCACGCTTTTGCTGCTTTCGGCACGGATGTAAAGAGCATGTACGATTACCCTGATCTGCCTGATGTCGTTGAGGATGGAGCAACCTTTGCAGCCAATGCATTCAAAAAAGCCAAGGAAGTCGGCGACGCACTGGGATTGCCTGTGCTGGCCGATGATTCCGGATTGTGCGTGGATGCGCTGAACGGCGCGCCCGGCGTTTATTCCGCCAGGTATGCGGGTGAGCATGGCGCGGACGAGGACAATAACGAGAAGCTGCTCGGCGAGCTCGAACGGTTAAGGCTCGGCGAGGACACCGAGCAGCCCCTGCTAAGTCCGGCCCGGTTCGTCTGCGTTCTGGTGCTGTATGATCCGGTCTCGGGAGAAAAGCTCGAGGCGGAGGGGAGCGTAGAAGGCTGGATCACTTCGGATCCTGTCGGAGCGGGCGGTTTTGGGTATGACCCGCTATTCTATTTGCCAAGCCATGAGAAGACGATGGCCGAGCTTTCCCTGGAGGAGAAGCAAGAGATCAGCCACAGGGGAAAAGCGCTGCGAAAGCTTGTAGCGGACCTGCAGGCGCTTAATTGATATACCATTCGCGAAAAAACCATACCGGCATGTGCCGGTATGGTTTTTTTTGATTTGTCGCAGTCCATAAGGACTTAACGGATGGATACGTTATATTCTTTGAGCCAGAAATGAACCTGGGCCAGGTAGGCAAACAGCTGCGGACCTGACATCAATTGGCCGAACCAAGGCAGATTGGAGGAAGCATCCGGCGAAGATGCCAGCTCCCGGATCCGGGCGGTATCGATGAGCGGCAGGAGCGGCGAAGAAGAATCATCCAGAATGGACAGCACCTGTGCTTTGACGGCCGCCAGATAGTTCGGATTATGGGTTTTCGGATACGGGCTTTTTTTGCGGTACAGGACGTCATCCGGCAGCACGCCTTCAAGGGCCTTGCGCAGAATGCCCTTCTCCCGGTCTCCTGTCGTTTTGATGCTCCAAGGGATGTTCCACACGTAATCGATTAGGCGGTGATCGGTATAGGGTACCCGGACTTCCAGTCCGACGCCCATGCTCATCCGGTCCTTGCGGTCAAGCAGGGTTGGCATGAAGCGGGTGATATTGAGGTAAGACATGATCCGCATTTTGGCCTGCTGCCCGGTTTCCCCGTCCAGCTTAGGCACTTCGGCTACCGCATCGGAGTAGCGGTCTCCGAGGTATTCCAGCGGCTTGATCCAGTCCCGGATTTCGGCAGACAGCAGCCCGGCTCTCATATCCGGCGCGACGGACCACGGAAAGGTACCGGAATTGAGCATTTCTTCCCGGTGGAACCAAGGGTAACCGCCGAATATTTCATCAGCGGCTTCACCGGATATGGCGACGGTTGCGCCTTTTTTAATCTCGCGGCAGAAGAGAAGCAAGGAAGCATCCACGTCGGCCATGCCCGGAAGATCCCGTTTTTGCGTGGAGACATCCAGCGCTTCTACCAGTTCGGGCGTGTCGAATTCGATCCAATGGTGGTTCGTGCCCAGCTCCTCGTGCATCCGTTTAATCCATGGCGCATCCGCTCCCGGCTGGAAGGAATGGGACTTAAAGTGTTTGTTGTTGTCCACATAATCCACGGAGTAGGTATGCACTTGTCCTTGGCCCGTCCGCTTGTAGTAATCGACGGCCAGCGAGGAAAGCGCGCTGGAATCGAGCCCTCCGGATAACAGGGAGCAGACCGGTACGTCGGATACCAGCTGACGCTCCACGGTGTCGCGGAGAAGTTCGCGAAGGAAGCTTGCCGTTTGGACGGCATCATCCTCGTGGGGTTTGCTTTCCAGCTTCCAATAAGTATACTTGCGCAAGCCTTCCCGGTTAAAGATCATGGCCATGCCGGGACGGAGCTCCGATATGTCCTTGTAGACGCCATGTCCCGGGGTACGCGCCGGGCCGATAATAAATACTTCCGCAAGCCCTTCGGACCCTACGACGGGCTCCACCTTCGGATGCTGCAGCAACGCTTTCGGTTCCGAGCCGAATACAAGCGTTCCGTCAATATAACTGTAGAACAGGGGTTTCACGCCCACTCGGTCCCGAGCCAAAAATACTTGTTCGCGGACGCTGTCCCAAATCGCGAAAGCAAATATTCCATTGAGGCGCTCCAAACACTCGGGGCCCCATTCGATATAGGAGACCAACAAAACTTCCGTGTCGCATTTCGTATTGAAACGATGACCGCGTCGTACCAATTCGTCCTTAAGCTCCGCAGCATTATATAATTCCCCGTTATATACAATGGCATAGACTTCCTCTTCCTGATGAATGATCATCGGCTGAGCGCCATTTTCGGGGTCGATCACGCTGAGTCTTCGGTGACCGAATGCGCACGGGTTGGAAATCCAGGTGCCGGATCCGTCAGGTCCGCGGTGAGCCAAACTTTCTGTCATTTTTACCAGCAGCTGCGAGTCCTGCGTCAAATCGCCGCTCCATTGTATAAAACCGGTTATTCCGCACATGACGGTTCATCCTCTCTTTGTCTTTGTCATACGCTGTCCACTCTTTTTAATCCTACGTCGCCAAAGTGATACAGATATATGCCGAAGGAAGGCATAAAATGTCTGTCCTTTTACGAAAACTAAGAAAGAGGACGAATATCAAAGAGAAGGAGAGATGCGTCCATGGAGAAGTCAACCTATTATGTTTCCGTGCAGAGCCGGTCCGTGCTGACAGAGCAGGGAGCGAGCGCTTATGAATGGGAGATCGAAGCAACGCCCGAAGAGGCCGATCAAGTTCGGATTGAGCTGGATTTAATGCAGGAGAAGGACGAAGAAGCGACAGGCTACATGTTTCCTTGGCCGGATACGCCGCAACAAAGCGCCAACGCCCTGTTTCAATCTTCCTTGGACAAGGTGTATCGAACCATTTATCAATTGGGTACGCCGGCTACGCGCCAGCAAATGGAAGAGCTGCGGCTGCTCTCCGATTTGACATGAAAATATGAAGGATCGTGCTGTCCCAGTACATCTTGATGAAGGAGAATGTATGATGTATGCAATCAGAGATGCAAAAATCCGCCGGATTACGGAAGTAAACGGCGCCCCGTGCGCAGAGGTAGAGGTCTATCCTGCAGCAGAAGGAGAAAGCGCGTTGCTGGCTTATCTGACGCCATCTTCCCCATTGGGAGGCTACGAGCTGGTGAAAATTGTCCGCAGCAACGCCAGCATGGAGGTGGACTGGTTCGACAACAGCATGCATGATGCTTTTGTGGATGCCACGGACGAAGCATTCGAGAACAACGTTCAGTCCACGGCAGAGGAAGACCGCGATGCATTCAAGCAGCAGCTGCTTTCGACAGGCCAGCTATATGAGCAGCTAAACCAGCGGCTCAGCGAAGGCCCTCAATATTTCTAGAGCTTTGACGAACGAAGAGATCTGACCGGATACCATCGGCAGATCTCTTTTTGCATGTGCAGATTCAACTATGAAAGATTGCATGGGGTTTTTACGCAGTTCTGCAAAAAAGGTCGAACAAAGATAGGTTTCTTGCCGATTTCGAGTTCGCTGCGGTAGGGAGTATGGACCATCCGGTACCCTTGTTTACGAAAGAGATGCAAATAGGGCTTTTCCTCTATATGATTACTGGAGAATCCTCCCTATAATGTTGGATTAGTGTCATCTACTAACATAATGGACAAGGGGAGATTGGAATTGGGCAGATGGAATAAACATATCGTCAAGCTATGGGGAGCGGGATTCCTGGCGTTGTCGCTTACCTTGGGATCCGTGCAGATGCCGGCAAGCGCCGAAGCAACGCAGAACGTTACGGTTCTTGAATCGTCTCATGAGCTCGTGAACGGCAAGATGCGCGTGACGGCGGACATTCGCAACGGAGGAACCGGAGCGGAAGCGGGATTCTATGTTGTCGGTTACGATGCAAACGGCCAAGCGCTTGAGGCAGTCGGTGATTCCGAATATATGATGAGCGACGAAATCGGTACATATGAAGTGGACCTTGACAGCGGCAGCAGCGTCAAGCGGGTGGAAGTGCTCCCGGCAGGACCGGCCGGTGATCAGGCGCGGCTGCTGGCATCCGGATACTATACGGGCAATGGCGTGGTCAACGTTTCTGGCGTCGTGCAGAATTCTACGGTCGGGCACAATGTGGGTATGCTCGCCGTAGGGTATGATGCTTCCGGCAAAGCGGTCGAAGTGACATCGGCGGACAGCTACTTTGGCGGCAGCGATGTCGGCACCTTCGTCGTAGAGCTTAAAGCAGCCAAGCTGATCAAGAGCGTAAAGGTATCGGTCGTTGATCCGGTTGAGGATGCCGTGAAGCTGCTGCAATCCGGCAGCCGCCTGGAGAACGGAAAGCTTATCGTTACCGGTTCGATTCAAAACCGGAATAAAGGAGGGCAGGCCGGCGTCATCGTTGTCGGCAGCAACGCCAGCGGCAAGGTTCTGGAGGTCAACACGACGTCCGGGTATCTTTCATCCAACGAAATCGCGAATTTCCAGGCCGAGCTGGAAGGCGGCAAAGCCATCAGCGACCTGAAGGTGTTCCTGACAGGCAACAGCCAGACGCCTAAAATCATAGCCGAGGGCAGAACGACCATCAACAACAAGCTTGTCGTTACGATCGGCGTGGAGAACGGGGATGTGTCGCAACGGATTACCGTGAAATCGACGGCGTACGATGCGAAGGGACGCTCCTTGGGGACCGATACGGACTCCATGTTCATGACCGCCAATGAAACGACGACCTTGCGCATTGATTACGATACTCGGGTCAAAAGCGTGAAGCTGAAATATTATGACCAATCCGGCAGAGAAATCGGAGAAGCGCCGATCCGCATCAAAATCAACGGCCAGCTCCAATCCTATGCGCAGTCGCCGGTGATGGTCGGAGGAAGCGTTCTGGTGCCTATGCGTCCGATCTTCGAATCCCTCGATGCTTCGGTCAAATGGGACCAAAAGACGCAAAGCGTATCTTCCTCCAAAGGCTCGACCCAAATCAAGCTGAAGATGGGCTCCAAGCAAGCGGTCGTTAACGGGAAGACCGTCACGCTGGATTCGGCGCCACGGATGGTGAAGGGCACCACGATGGTACCGCTGCGTTTCGTGGCATCCGCGCTGGGCTGTGAAGTGAAATGGGACGGCAATGAGAAAATGGTATTGATTACGACCAAATAATGCGAAAAGGACCATGCGGTAAGCGCATGGTCCTTTTTACATGGTAAGTTCAATAAGCGTGTTCCCTCAGCACTTGAATGCCCATGATCACGTTATACACAAAAGCCCCGAAGTAGATGATGCCGAACAGAATGAGGTATCCGATGACGGAACCGAAGGAGCCCGAGGTCACGGCCATGTAGATTAACGGGATCGCTGCCACAACGGGGAACAGATGGGAGAACAGGGCGCGGCGTGCGTGCTTGGCCACATAGGCGTCCGGAGACAGAATCCATACAAGGACAGGAAGGATGAACGGTGCAAAGAAGATGCTGAAATACGATAAAGAGGATAAAAGCTGTCTCATGGTATCACGCTCCTGAAGTCATTCTCATGTTTACATATTACCCAGTAAGCAGGCTCCTGATTCGGTTAGGTGATCATCCCGAAAAAAAGTGCTTTGAAAAATACAAAAGATGCGATATAATATACTTCGTTACTGTTTAAAACATTTTCATACATATATGTCCCAGTAGCTCAGCTGGATAGAGCAACGGCCTTCTAAGCCGTCGGTCAGGGGTTCGAATCCCTTCTGGGACGTAAAAAAAGACACCGTCATATGACGGTGTTTTTTTACGTCCCGTGAGGATGAGAACCCCAATTGGGGGTTCGTCGGAGCATACTCTTCGTTAGGAATACTTCGCAGTCGGCCCGAAGGTTCTCTTGCAAACGAAAGGTATTCGTGACACGATTAGAACAGTGGAGGGATACATGGGATGAATGATATCACTATGACATTGGTAAGAGAGACTCACAAGGATCTTCAGGAGCTCATCGCGAAGCTGGACGATTACTTATCGACGTTATACCCGGCGGAAGGCATATTCGGGCTGGATCTGGCCGATCCCAAAGTAAGAGAAATGCTATTCGTGGTGGCTTACCATGATGGCCAGCCTGTCGGCTGCGGAGCCATCCGGCCGCTGGATGCAGAATCGGTTGAAATTAAACGGTTTTTCGTGGATGTCCCGTATCGAAATAGGGGAGTAGCTTCCCGGATCCTGCTCTTTCTGGAAGAGCAAGCGAAGACGCGGGGCTATCGTTTCTCGCGCCTGGAAACAGGCGAACCGCAGAAGGAATCCGTTCATTTTTACAAGAAGCTGGGGTATGCTCAGATTGAACCGTTTGGCGAATATATCGGGAGCGAATACAGCTTATGTTTTGAGAAGAGTCTGACATCCTAGCCATTTGGTCTTATAATAGAAGAAAAAATATTTTACGAACCCTATCGAGGAGGCATCGAGCATGCAGCTTACTAAAATATCACAGAATACCGCCATTCTATTGGAGCATGCCAGAAAATCGGGACTGACTTCTTCCGATCTGCTGGAGGCTGTGCGCTCAGGTGAGGCAGAAAGATTCCAAATCGCCAATAACGGCCATTTTCACTATGAGGAATTATTCTCTTACGCAAAAGAGCATGGGGAAGATCTGGAGAAGGCCGTTAGCGAGGGGTACCAAATTACGTTTAATACCCGCAACGGGTTGAAGATCTGGCTGGAGGAAGCCTTCCGCATCAGCTCGGAATCCGATTTTAGCGTGGGCGAGGGCATTATCGAAGGATTGAAGCTCCAGGAGGAGCAGTTGGCTCGCTTGAAGGAAGCGCTGGCTGTCAACTGGACCCTGCAGGAAGAGCCGGCGGCAGACGGCGTTCAGGTCAGATTGACCGTCAGAGGATTGCAATAAAATAAGATAGCCACCGTACTTGATCAACACAATAGTACGGTGGCTTTTTTATAAAGCAAGAAACGCTGAGTTCTTCAGAGTGAATTTACATCCGGCTCGGCGTAGGCAAACCCAGCACCTCCAGCGCTTCGCCAAGGGTGTTCTTGAATAAGGAAGTGAGCCATACACGGAATTGGAGCACTTCCTCCTTCGCCTTCAGAATCGGGCATGCCGAGTAAAAATTGTTGAACAGGGAGCACAGCTCATAGGTGAAGTTGCAAATGGCACTAGGAGATAGATCCCTTCCGGCGGCATATAAGGTATCATGCCAGGTGCTGATATGCCGCAGCAGCGCATGTTCCGCTTTTTCCATGGCCGGGAACCGGGCAGGCACAGACGGCGTAACCTCGGCTTCTTGAGCTTTATTAAGCACGCTGAGTGCACGCGCGTAGGAATAGAGCAAATACACCCCCGTATTCCCCGATATTTCAGTGGCCTGCTTCAGATCGAACACCACCTCGGTTTGCAGTGCAAAGCGAAGCAGGTAGTAACGGATGGAGGCGGTTGCGATCGCATGGCTGGACAAACCGTTTTTATCGGATCGGGTGTCCTCGATGACCTTGGCTACTTGATGAATAAGCTCGGTGATTTTGATCCCGATTCCCTGACGTCCGGACATCGCATAGGATGCCTTGCCGTCGGAAGTATCGATGCCGAGATCCGCTGCAGCGGAAGGGCTTAACGAGACGACGCCGTAACTGACATGGCGCAGTTTCTCAGCCTCTTGTTGGAAGCCCAGGCCTTCCAAAGCCTGCTTCACCATCGCCTGCGGGTACTGCTGCCTGTAATCAATGACGTTGATGACCATGTCCGCTTTGCCGTAAGAACGCTCCTCGCCGTGCGAGCTCGTCGTCCAAACCTCGTCGGTGAATTTTTTATATACAAAATCATTGGAAAGCACGCCGTATTTCCACAAGTGGTAGGCGATGTCCTTGGCGGTGTATGTCAGGATGCCATTGGAGCGCACCAGCACTTTATCGATGCTGTGGTCCGACTCCGCCTCGTCTCCGGCTTCGGTTCCTGATTGCTTGAGCACCCAGCAGCCTGCAAGTTTACCCTCGGTTTCCTGATGGAAAAGCGGGGTATTCTTCAACAGTTCGAACGCCGACGCCCAGAACCCCTCCCTAACAATGCTGCTCTCCCATACAAGCAGATCGTATTCAATGCCGAACTGCTTCATCTCCTCAAGATGCTCCTTAACGATTCGCTCGGCAACGAGCAGTCCAATCCAGGAAAGGTTCTGATTGCCCTCTTCCAATGCGTGCAGAACCTCGGTCCGATGCTGAACCAGCCCCGGTTCCCTTTCGTAGGCTTTATTGGTGCTTGAATACACGTCCCAGCAGTAATCGCCGAACCGGGCATGCTCCTTCGTCAGCGGCGTGTGGAGCAAGCCGACCACCGTATCCGCCAGCTGATTGCCCAGGTCGTCGATATAATTATGCACCTCGACCTCGTAACCCAGCTTCCTCATCAATCTCACAAGCGTATCGCCAATACAGGAATTTCGAAGATGGCCGATATGGGCGGACTTATTCGGGTTGATGGACGTGTGCTCAATGACGATCTTTTCGTTAGCTGCCGGGGGGAGTTCAAAATGGTGGCTCGCCCAATACTCCCAATCGATGCGCAGATTCATAAAGCCCGGAGCGACAATCTCAGTCGAGCGGACGAGCTGTTTGTAGGATGCGTCCTGCTCGAGCTCGGCTTGGATCAGCTCGGCGATTTGCAGGGGAGCCTTGCGTAGCACCTTAGCAAGCTGCATCGCAACGTTGGTTGCGTAATCCCCATGCTCCATGTTGGCAGGCTGCTCGATCCGGATCGGAGTGGACTCCGGCAGTTTGGTGCCGTAGGCTTCGCAGACCTGGTTCACGGCTTGTTGAAGGCTCGAAATAATCTGATGACTTAACACGGTAAATCCCCCTTTAAAAATAAAACGACTCAGAAAATCAAAAAAGCCCTCATCTCCTAAAGAGACGAGGACTTGTGCTCGCGGTACCACTCTTGTTGTTAAACCCCGCAAGGGTCTAACCACCTTCATACGATAACGGCGTAAGCCGGGGCTCCCTACAGCATGCTGCTTCGGAAGGCCATCTCCTGGGTCCGCTTCACGGCCGACTTTGTACCGGTTTCCACCCTCCCGGCTCGCTTGGACTAAAGTCAAGTGCAGTTACTCTCCCAATCAACGAAAATAATATTCTCAAGTTTTTTCATATTATAACCATTCTATTTAGAAAAGCAACCCCCCAATGGCTAAATCTTTTCTGCAAATACTCGCAGGCGCCGGTAATCCGCGTAGAAAACATCCTCTTGCCATAGCGTCGATTGAGCAGCTTGGCTGATGCTAGCGATCGCTTCGTCCTTCGCCTCAGCCGAGAATCCGGCAAAAAAGCAATCGCCAAAATGCAACAGCCAATGCTTTATGCCGTCCTTGCCTTCGGACAATCGCGTGGGACGGTCGAAATGATGGGCGAGATGCACGCGGAACCCTTGGGCTTCAAGCAGGCTGGCATACTGCCCAAGACTAGGAAAATACCACGGATTCCGGGCGTCCGCATCGATTCCATAATGATCGGCGAACACGGTTTTCAAGGCTTGGTAGATGCCGTCTATATTCCCTTTCCCTCCGAACTCGGCAACGAATCGGCCGCCGGGCTTAAGGGCTCCATGAACGGAGCGTATCACGCTTTCAGCATCCTTCATCCAGTGCAGGGCCGCGTTTGAGAGGACGGCATCGTATGGCGTTTCGGTTTCGAAGTTCTCGCCATCCCCGGTTAGGAACGGAAGTCCAGGATATTTGCTTTTGGCCCGCTCAATCATCTCGCTGGCATAATCCATGCCGGTTACATGTGCGCCCGATTTGGAAATTTCGTGAGTCAAGTCGCCGGTTCCGCAGCCCAGATCGAGAATCCGTTCTCCCGGTTGAGGCGCCAGCAGCTCTGCCGCTCCTTTTCCATAAGCAGATACAAACGATAACTGTCGATCGTAATCGTAAGGTTTCCATACTTGCTCTGACATAACAACACCCCTCCACGCATGATTTATCCTCATTGTGACATGATCCGCTTATAATTAGAAATATATAAACTTGATAAGAGTTATAGTTTTAGATAATAAGATGAAAAACAAAAAGCCGCTGTGTCAGCGGTTTATGTAGAGGACTATTTAACGGCAACAAGAAGCGCACCAACGGCAATGAGTGCAACGCCGGCTGCGTTAATCCAGGATATTTTCTCACCCAGAAACACAAAGGCCAGGATCACGGCAATGACCACGCTCAGTTTATCGATAGGACCTACCTGCGATACTTTGCCGTATTTTAACGCAAGAAAATAAAACAGCCAGGACAATGCGCCAGCGATGCCGCTGAGCACAATAAAGCTGAGTGCCTTTTTCTGAACCAGAATTTCTCCGAGCTCCGAGAATTTCCCCTGAACTCCTACGACCCCCAGCAGAAACAGGGCCATAATGACGGAGCGAATGGCCGTTGCCGAATTGGCATCGATGTTTTGCAGGCCTATTTTTCCAAAAATGGCCACAAGCGCCGCCGTGACTGCCGACAGCAATGCGTATACAAGCCATACTGGCATGCGAACCTCTCCTTTTTGACAAGATAAAGTATCTGATTAATGTACCGGATTCCTTTATAATAGTATAGAGCAATTTGAAGGATCTCATGAATATTCAAAGGATTGAACGACTTGGAAAGGGTTGGATGAAAAATGACACATCATATCGCGGCTTATACAGAAGCTTACCATGATCAGCTGGTGGAATTATGGCTTCGTGCCGTATCCCAAACGCACGATTTTCTGACGGAGGAAGATATCCGGTTCTATTATGGCATGATGCAAAGCGGGGCACTGAGGTCCGTGGAGATCTGGATGTGCTTGAATACGGAACAGGAAGCGATTGGATTTATCGGACTGGACGGCTCCAAAATCGAGATGCTGTTTGTGGATCCCCTGCACCACGGCCAAGGGACGGGAACGAAATTGATCCGGCATGCCGAACGGCTGAAGGGGCCCGGACTTCAAGTGGATGTGAATGAGCAGAATCCCAAGGCCCACGCTTTTTATAAAAAATACGGATTCGTACAGATCGGCCGTTCGGAGCTCGACGGTTCCGGAAAGCCGTTTCCGCTTATTCATATGCAGCTGCGGTAATGTCATGGATCGGCACAGCTGAGTCCGCGATAATCGCGAGTATAATATTTTCGAAAAGCAGCCTATCTTTGGGTGAAAGAACAGCATTTTAACCAATCCAATGAAAAAGGGAGTGCAGCTAAACTGGAGGAGCCAATGAAGCTTTTTCCGAGCAACCTGTCGTTTCGCTATCCTTGGCGCTCCTATCAGAAGCGCGTGCTCCACGGGCTTGACCATCATCTGAAGAATCGTCAATTGCATCTGGTGGCACCGCCTTGGTTCAGCCTGCTGTTCTCGGCCGCCATTGCCTTGATCGTATCCAGTCCATGGATATCTACAGCCGTTAAGATGGTAATGCGTCATCAATCGCTGGAGCGGAGCATTCGAGAAGTGGCTCTGGTCGTGTATACGTCGCTATACGATATGGAGCTGGTCGAAACCGAGCCAAGCCTTCACCGGTTGAGAGCGGAGGAAGAAGGAGGAGCCGTCGTGTGTTGGCTGAAGACGGAACCATCCAGGAAAAAACGCTTTTCCTGAATTCGCTGCAGCAGGTGCTGAACCCGATCGAGAATCCGCGTTATCTTTTGTACCGTGAATCGCGCGGCTGGTTGGCGACCAGGCGGGATTACCATGCCGTGCCGGAGGAAATCGGACGTCGAAAAGAGCATGCGGAACGCTTTGCCCGGCTGTGGCGCAAGCATATCGGTCCGGCGGAGCTGGTCTACACCCGTATGCCGGAAGGCAGAAAAATGCTCCTGACCGCGCGAACGCGGGCTTTGTCCTCCATATTCGTGAAGAAATCGGAGCGGGTTAGTGCTTGGAGGTAGAGGATCCGGACTGTTCGCGGAATGTGGAGGGAGTCATGGGATGGGGTGATGCACCGCGCTGCGCTGCCTTAACGGACCCAGGGGCCGTTAATTGAGGGAAAAACGCTCTTACAGGTATGGTACCGGACCCAAAGTCCGTTATTTATGATAAATGAGGGTGATTTGACTGTAAATTAGCTAAATAACGGCTGTGGTGTCCGCTAATTTCTAAATCGGGCCGTTTTTGATGAAATAACGAACCTACGGTCCGCAAAAAAGTCGTGTTAGGGTGTATGTCGTATTTGGAATCGGCCATCATGTTCATATGTAGAATGTCGATAGTGCAGATGCGGCCCTTCGGGCCGACTGCGAAGTAACCCTAACGAAGCGTAGGCTCCGACGAACCCCTTTTAGGGGTTCTCATCCTCATGGGACATAAAAAAACACCGTCATGTGACGGTGTCTTCTTTTACGTCCCAGAAGGGATTCGAACCCCTGACCGACGGCTTAGAAGGCCGTTGCTCTATCCAGCTGAGCTACTGGGACATAGAAATTTTTCAAGCAAAAAATATATTATCACATGCAAAGGAGAAATTCAATTATTTTTTTATGATATAAGTTTTTCGGATTTGCAAGATTATCGGAGTATCATATCGGGTTATATTGATATAATATACGCCCGAAAAACGGGGAATCGCCGTCTTAATGTTGCCAGGGGCATGATGCACGCAAGCTGTTACGCCCTTTTTTAAACTTGGCAGTACATATGCTATAATCAACGAATACGAAAAACAGGACCAGAAAGGAGGTGTCCTTATCAAGGACTCTTACTCCCAAGAACAAGAGGATAAGAACATCATCCTGTTTCCGAAGACGCTGGATTATTACCAGATTCAGCTTACGGTTATGCTCGAGAACGAACGTTACGGTGAAGCGATGGAAGTGCTGCGTTTTCTGCTGAAGTGCGGCGGTCAGAACGAACGGCACTATGAAGAGTGGAACTCGCTCCTTGAATGGCTAGAAGCCGCATTTCCGGAACAGGCCACGCCCCGTTCGGTCGATTTCGATGCTGAGCCTGACGAGGATGATCCGGACGAGTCCGAGATGGCGAGGCAGATGGTCAGGGACAAGGTTGCCCAGGATGCCGGATACGCCGACAAGCTGCTGGCTTCGGTCATGACCGGACCGCTGACGGAGCAGACGATTTTGGCGCTGGAACAGCTCGCTTATCTGGACCGTCCGGAGATCGACGCGATTTTGGTCGAATGGCTGCATGATACGCCGCTTCATCCCCTGCTGCAATTCCGGGTGCTGCAAACGCTCCGGAGAAGAGGGATGGAAGGGCACGTAAGCCTTCATCGCGGGCAGGAAGCCGTCGAGATCGAGATCGATACGGTTCCCTTGGATCCGGGAGGATTTCCGGACGCGATTACGAAGATATTGGAGCGCGTTGCGGATCAGACCGAGGTTCATGAGCCGACGTTGTTTTATTTTGCCCAGGAATTATGGTCCCAGTTCATCATGGCGATTTACGGCACGGAGGACTACCATTCCATGCTGGACGAAGAAGAAGCCACGCTCGATATATGGGCCGCAGCGCTGCATGACATCGTGTCGGAGAGCCTGAAAGGGTTTCGCAATGAGGAGGAAATCCGCCCGCTTTACGGCATCACGGACACCATGCGGTTCCGCTATGAGGGAGCCTATCGATCTCTCAAGCAATTCGTCGCTGCAGGCGTGGAAGATTAGCCAGAGAAGATTAGCCAGAGCTGGAAAACGTTTACGGTGTCGCGGCATAAGGGTTCGCCCTTGAAAAAGGATTTAATGTTGTTTATACTATAGTGGTTATTCGGTACGTGATACATTATTGCGTCGACCACGTGAATTATTTTGGAGGGGAAAGCATAAATGAAAGCAACTTGGGAAAAAATAGAGAAGAACCTTGGCGTTCTTGACGTTGAGGTTGATGCGGAGCGCGTTGCATCCGCTCTCGACAAGGCTTTTAATAAAGTAGCTAAAAAAGCAAATGTACCTGGATTCCGTAAAGGTAAAGTGCCTCGGCCGATCTTTGAAGCGCGTTTTGGCGTGGAGAGCCTGTACCAGGATGCAATCGACATCCTTCTTCCGGAAGTATACAGCGAAGCTGTAGAACAAGCGGATATTTTCCCTGTGGATCGTCCGGAAGTGGACATCGAGCAGTTCGCTAAAGGCGAAACTTTCAAGTTCAAAGCTAGAGTAACCGTGAAGCCGGAAGTTACGCTTGGCGAATATAAAGGCATTGAAGTAGCTGCAGTTGCTGCAGAAGTTTCCGAAGAGGAACTGAACGAAGAGCTTGAGCGTCTGCAACAACGTCATGCTGAGCTTACCGTTATCGACGAAGGTGCTTCCCAGTCTGGCGATATCGTTGTAATCGACTTCGACGGTTCCGTTGACGGTGTTCCTTTCGAAGGTGGACAAGCTGAGCGTTATTCCCTTGAGCTTGGAAGCAACACGTTCATTCCAGGCTTTGAAGACCAAGTCATCGGCATGGCTACAGGAGACTTCAAAGATGTGGAAGTGACCTTCCCTGAAACTTACCATGCTGAAGAATTGGCTAACAAACAAGCCGTCTTCAAAGTGAAAGTGCACGAAATCAAACGCAAACAGCTTCCTGAGCTGGATGATGAATTCGCTAAAGACGTTAGTGAATTCGATACGCTTGATGAGTACAAGGAAGATTTGAAGAAGCAATTGCTGACTCGCAAAGAGCAAGAAGCCCAAGGCGTTCGTGAGAACGAAGCCGTTGAAAAAGCAGCAGCAAACGCTGAAGTTGAAATTCCCGAAGCCATGATTCAATCCGAAGTTCAAAACATGATGCGCGATTTCGACAACCGTCTTCGCCAGCAAGGCATGAACCTGGAAATGTTCCTGAGCTTCTCCGGCCAAACCAATGCCGATCTGGAAGGCCAAATGAAGGACGATGCTGAAAAACGCGTTCGCAACAACCTTGTGCTGGAGCAAATCGCGAAGGAAGAGAAACTCGAAGTAACCGAAGAAGAAATCAACAAAGAGCTGGAAAACATGGCTGATACGTACAAGCGTTCCGCTGATGAAATCCGCAGCATCCTCGGTGCTAACGGTTCCCTCGACAGCCTTCGTGAAGAACTTCTTCTTCGCAAAACGATCGACTTCTTGCTGGAAAACAGCGTAGAAGGCGCTCCTGTTGAGAAAAAAGAAGCAACTGAAGAATAATAAATAGGCAGCTGCCGAAGCTGCCCTCACATTAGATAAGGCACGTACATTTCATGCGTGCCTTATTTTTAACTAAGAATAGCCAATTTACTACTAAATGTGGCATGAATTGGTTATAAATTTCGACATACATAATGAGACAAGTTGGCAGGATATAATTCTTGGCAAGTTCATAGAATGTAAAGAGGGTTAAAAAATGACATCGTGCTTTGAACATGTTAGAATAACTTTTGTAACGCTGTAGTATATTTTTCAAGGAAAAGAGGTTGGTCGCATGAGTCTTGTACCTATGGTTGTTGAACAAACCAGTCGAGGCGAAAGATCTTACGATATCTACTCAAGATTACTGAAGGATCGCATTATATTCCTCAGCAGTGCGATCGATGACGATGTTGCCAATCTTGTTATTGCCCAGCTTCTGTTTCTGGCTGCGGAAGATCCGGAAAAAGACATCTCTTTGTACATCAATTCCCCTGGCGGTTCGGTAACGGCCGGGATGGGTATATATGATACGATGCAGTTGATCAAGCCTGATGTATCCACGATTTGCGTCGGCATGGCCGCCAGCATGGGATCATTGTTGCTTACTGCAGGAGCGCCAGGCAAACGCTATGCTCTCGAGAACAGTGAAGTGATGATTCATCAGCCGCTCGGAGGCATTCAAGGTCAGGCATCCGATATCCAGATCCATGCAGATTGGATCATCAAGACCAGACAAAAACTGAATCAAATCTATGTGGAGCGCACGGGTCAGCCCCTTGAAAAAATCGAACGCGATACAGACCGCGACTTTTTCATGAGCGCGGAGGAAGCGAAGGCGTACGGTATTATTGATGATGTTCTGTCTTCACCGACCAAATCTTAAGGGGTGGTAAATGCATGTTTAAATTTAACGATGACAAAGGGCAGCTGAAGTGCTCCTTCTGCGGCAAATCGCAGGAGCAGGTCCGCAAGCTGGTTGCGGGGCCCGGTGTTTATATATGTGACGAGTGCATCGACTTGTGTTCGGAGATCGTAGAGGAAGAGCTCGGACACGAGGAAGAAGTGGATCTGAAGGATATTCCGAAACCGCGTGAAATCCGCGATATCCTGGATCAATACGTAATCGGACAGGATCAAGCGAAGAAATCCCTCTCGGTTGCCGTTTACAATCACTACAAGCGCATCAACACCCAGAGCAAGATCGAGGACGTCGAATTGCAAAAGAGTAATATTCTGCTGCTCGGACCTACAGGTTCCGGTAAAACCTTGCTTGCGCAAACGATGGCCAAAATTTTGAACGTGCCGTTTGCTATTGCAGACGCAACCTCGCTGACCGAAGCCGGGTATGTGGGTGAGGATGTTGAGAACATTCTGCTGAAGCTGATTCAAGCTGCGGATTATGACGTGGAAAAAGCAGAACGCGGCATTATCTATATTGATGAGATCGACAAAGTAGCCCGCAAATCGGAGAATCCGTCCATTACGCGTGACGTTTCCGGTGAAGGGGTTCAGCAGGCTCTCCTGAAAATTCTGGAGGGAACCGTTGCTTCCGTTCCGCCGCAAGGTGGGCGCAAGCATCCGCATCAGGAATTCATCCAGATCGATACAACGAACATCCTGTTCATATGCGGCGGTGCGTTTGACGGTTTGGAGCAGTACATCAAACGCCGGATCGGCAAAAAGGTCATCGGCTTCAATGCATCCGGAGAAAGCCAAAAGGATCTGAAACCAGGTGAATACCTGACGATGGTTCTGCCGGAGGATCTGTTGAAATTCGGATTGATTCCGGAATTCGTCGGCCGTCTGCCGGTCGTGTCCACGCTCGAGCCGCTGGATGAGGCGACATTGGTCCGTATTCTGTCCGAGCCTAAAAACGCGCTGACCAAACAGTATCAAAAGCTGCTTGAGTTTGACAACGTGAACCTCAAGTTTGAGCCGGGCGCACTTGAAGCGATTGCCCGCGAAGCCATTAAGCGCAACACGGGTGCACGCGGACTGCGTTCCATCATCGAAAGCATCATGCTTGACGTGATGTATGAAGTGCCGTCCAGAGATGACATCAAGGATTGCGTCATAACGGAGCAGGTCGTTCGGGATAAAGTGATTCCTGAGCTTCAAACCAAAGCTAACGAAGACGACAAGAAACAAGAAGAAAGCGCCTAATGCGTTATAGCGTTTTCGACGTGGAATAAATCTACGCTGATTCTCCACTTCCAGTTATGCCCAAAAGGGCTTTGCTGGAGTGGAGCTTTGGCGTTATATGGGAGAGATCGTACCATGTTTTTGAGACAAGACACACGGCCCGTCAAGGTGGGGAACCTTACCATTGGGGGAAAGAACGAAGTCATTATTCAAAGCATGTGCACCACCAAAACAGCAGACGTGGAGGCAACCGTTGCCGAGATACTGCGCCTGGAGGAAGCGGGATGCCAGATCGTCCGGGTAACGGTAAACAATGAGGAAGCAGCTGCTGCCATCAAAGAAATCAAGAAACGCATTCATATCCCGCTAGTGGCGGATATTCATTTTAACTATAAGCTCGCCCTGATGGCGATCGAGAACGGTATCGATAAAGTCCGGATCAATCCGGGGAACATCGGTAAGCGCGAAAAGGTCGAAGCCGTCGTCAAGGCATGCAAAGAGAAGGGGATTCCGATTCGGATCGGGGTGAATGCCGGCTCCCTGGAGAATCACCTTCTTGAAAAATACGGGTATCCGACACCGGAAGCCATGGTAGAAAGCGCCCTGTATCATATCGGCATCTTGGAAGAACTGGACTTCCACGATATCATCGTTTCGCTTAAAGCGTCTGATGTGCCGATGGCCATTGCGGCGTACACCAAGGCGGCGGAAGTGATTCCGTACCCGCTTCATCTGGGGATTACCGAAGCAGGCACCCTCTTCTCGGGCACCGTGAAGAGCGCGGCTGGTCTTGGGGCGCTGTTGTCCCTAGGCATCGGCAGCACGATGCGTATTTCCTTGAGTGCCGATCCGGTCGAAGAGATCAAGGTTGGCCGGGAGCTTCTAAAATCCTTCGGTCTAATCTCGGATGCGGCAACCTTGGTATCTTGCCCGACTTGCGGACGGCTGGATATCGATTTGTTCTCCATCGCCAATGAGGTGGAGGAGTACATCTCGAAGATCAAAGTACCGATCAAGGTTTCCGTCCTGGGCTGCGCCGTGAACGGTCCCGGGGAGGCCAGAGAAGCTGACATCGGCATTGCCGGCGCTCGTGGCGAAGGTTTGCTCTTCCGTTACGGAGAGATGATCCGCAAGGTTCCGGAAGCCACCATGGTGGAAGAGCTAAAGAAAGAAATCGATCATATCGTGAAGGTGTACGAGGAGACCGGCGAAATCCCGGGCCGCAAGCACAAATCCACGGTCTGAGCTTGATAACTAAGTTATTGTAATAACCACTCATATTGAAACGGCAGTCTCTGGCTAATTGAGACTGCCGTTTTGTTTGTTTTTTAGGAAACAAAAGGTCCAAGGACGTCCAAAGTCTGTTTCTTACATTTTTGTTTGAATGTATTTTTAAGGAATAAGGTATAACAATGTCAAACAAAAGAGCGGTCTACTTATTAGTACAAAGTTGCAAAGAGGCGTTCTGTTGGGACGAATCGATTCCGGAGAAGCGAAGCGGTCGGCTGAAAGTTTTCCGCAGGAAAACTCGCATCGGAAGGATAAGCTGTTGCCGAATTTCTACATTGGTACTCCTCATTCATGAAATTCGGAAACAACAGCGATCGGAGGAATGATACGTACGCGGAGCGTCTATCCGAAGCGTCTCATAGCGTAGTCCATTTCAATTTACGGCTTCGTCAAAGCAACCTGATTCAATCATCCCCTCTTTTACAATTTGTTCCGCCTCCAGCGTTTTACCATCCGAGGAATCGGCAATACTACCATGTATTAACGTTTGGATGAAGACATAATGGAGTACAGGAGGAATGACTTGTGAATTTAAGTATCGTGATTATGCTGGTGCAGCTGTTTTTTGCAGTCATCATCGGCATTTATTTTTGGAATTTATTGCGCGGACAGAAGACAAGCAAAACAGCGGTGGATCGGGAATCGCGGAAGGAGCTCGATAAACTCCGCAAACTCCGGTCGGTATCGTTAACGAAACCGCTCGCCGAGAAAACAAGGCCGCAAACCATGGATGACATTGTGGGGCAAAAGGACGGCTTGCGCGCTTTAAAAGCCGCGCTATGCAGCGCGAATCCTCAGCATGTCATCGTATACGGTCCTCCGGGGGTCGGTAAGACCGCTGCTGCCCGCGTAGTGATGGAGGAAGCCAAGAAGAACCCGCAATCGCCGTTTAAATATGACGCGAAATTCACGGAGATCGACGCAACGACGGCACGTTTCGATGAACGTGGAATCGCCGATCCGCTCATCGGTTCTGTTCATGATCCGATTTACCAAGGCGCCGGTGCCATGGGGGTGGCAGGCATCCCTCAGCCGAAGCCGGGCGCGGTGACCAAGGCCCATGGGGGAATCCTGTTTATTGACGAAATTGGGGAATTGCATCCAATCCAGATGAATAAGCTTTTAAAAGTGTTGGAGGACCGCAAGGTGCTGCTGGAAAGCGCATATTATAATTCAGAGGATGCCAATACGCCCGCTTATATTCATGATATTTTTCAAAATGGGCTTCCGGCTGACTTCCGCCTGGTAGGTGCTACGACACGTTCGCCGGAAGAGATTGCTCCTGCACTTCGCTCGCGCTGCATGGAGATTTTTTTCCGTCCGCTTCTGCCTGAAGAGATCGGTAAGATTGCGGAAGATGCCATTCAGAAGATTGGCCTGAACGCTCCGCCGGAAGCGGTAGAAGTCGTGAAGCAGTACTGCTCCAACGGCCGGGAAGCGGTCAATATGATTCAATTGGCGGCCGGTCTGGCATTGACCGAGAAGCGAGATGGCCTGCGCGCGGCGGATGTGGAATGGGTGGCCAGCAGCAGCCAGCTGCAGCCAAGGCCCGACCGGAAAATACCGGAGAAGCCGCAGATTGGGGTAGTTAACGGATTGGCCGTATATGGCCCGAATATGGGGGCTCTGCTAGAAATTGAAGTATCTGCGGTTCCTGTCGAGGAGGGCCGGGGTACCTACAATATCACCGGGGTAGTGGATGAAGAGGAATTTGGCGGAGGCTCGCGCAAGCTGCGCCGCAAGAGCATGGCCAAAGGCTCGATCGAGAATGTGCTGACCGTGCTGGGCTCAATGGGCTTTACGCCCAAAAACTATGACCTGCATATCAATTTTCCCGGAGGAACGCCGATCGACGGCCCTTCCGCCGGCATTGCGATGGCCACGGCCATCGTGTCGGCCATCAAAGGGGTTGAAGTCGATAACAAGGTAGCGATGACCGGCGAGATAAGCATCCATGGAAAAGTGAAGCCGATTGGCGGAGTCATCGCCAAGGTGGAGGCGGCATTCCAGGCAGGCGCGACCCGCGTGATCATCCCTAAGGACAATTGGCAGACCTTGTTCCAGGATTTGAGCGGGGGGTTGCGGGTGATTCCGGTGGAATCGGTGGATGAAGTTTTCGGGCATATCTTTGGCGGTACGTTTGCTCCTGAGGTGATACAGCTTCCCGGAAACGAGGTATTTCCATCCTCTTCCGCTTCATTGCTGCAGGCCACGCCTCCGCGCAACGGAAAAATAACGGATGCCGGAGGATGTTAAGCCTCGTATAGTTGGTTTTTTATACGCAGATTTGATAAAATAGGAATAGTGTCAACATTGAGAGCCATTGGAGGTGCGAAAGCGATGGGACCCAGTAAATCCAAAGGTCGTCGTTTTCCTTTACTGCCTTTAAGAGGGCTCCTGGTCTATCCAAGCATGGTGCTTCACTTGGACGTAGGCCGGGAGAAATCGGTAAAGGCTTTAGAAAAGGCGATGGTTGAAGACAATTTGATTCTCCTATGTTCTCAATCGGAAGTGAACATTGAAGAACCGACGCAGGATGATATTTTTCGGATTGGCACAGTTGCGAATGTACGCCAGATGCTTAAGCTTCCAAACGGTACCATACGTGTGCTAGTGGAGGGTATGGAACGAGCGGAAGTTATTGAATATACGGATCAAGAGGAATATTACGAGGTCATCGCTCGGGAGCTTCCCGAAGAAGAGAACCATGATCCTGAAGTCTCCGCATTAATGCGAACCGTACTGTCTCAGTTTGAGAATTATATCAATTTGTCGAAGAAAGTGACGCCTGAGACACTGGCAGCCGTTTCCGATATCGATGAGCCGGGACGGCTGGCGGACGTCATTACGAGTCATTTGTCGCTGAAGATCAAGGATAAGCAAGAAATTCTCGAAACAATCGATGTTCGCAAACGGCTCGAGAAACTTCTAGATATACTGAATAACGAGCGCGAAGTGCTGGAGCTGGAGCGCAAGATCAACCAGCGGGTCAAGAAGCAAATGGAGAAGACCCAGAAGGAATACTATTTGCGCGAACAGATGAAAGCCATCCAGAAAGAGCTTGGCGACAAGGAAGGCCGTGCCGGGGAAGTAGAGGAACTCCGAAGCCAGCTTCAGGAGCTTGAACTGCCGGAACGCGTCCAGGAGAAGGTAGAGAAGGAAATCGACCGACTCGAGAAAATGCCGGCGAGCTCTGCGGAAGGCGGCGTTATCCGGAACTATGTGGATTGGCTGCTGGCGCTGCCGTGGACGAACAAAACCGAGGATGATCTGGACATCGTCAAAGCGGAGCAAGTACTGGACGAGGATCATTACGGTCTCGAGAAGCCGAAAGAACGCGTGTTGGAATATTTGGCGGTCCAGAAGCTGGTGAAGAAGATGAAGGGGCCTATTTTGTGCCTGGTCGGCCCTCCGGGCGTCGGTAAAACATCGCTTGCCCGGTCCATCGCCCGTTCCCTGGAGCGCAAGTTCGTTCGCGTCTCGTTAGGCGGGGTAAGGGATGAGGCGGAAATTCGCGGTCACCGGCGCACTTATGTCGGAGCTATGCCGGGCCGTATCATTCAAGGCATGAAAACAGCAGGCTCGATGAATCCCGTGTTCCTGCTGGATGAAATCGACAAGATGGCATCCGATTTCCGCGGGGACCCGTCATCCGCACTGCTTGAAGTGCTCGATCCAGAGCAGAACAATACGTTCAGCGATCATTTCGTGGAAATTCCTTTTGATCTGTCCAACGTTATGTTTGTCACGACGGCGAACATGCTTCATAACATTCCAAGACCGCTCCTGGACCGGATGGAAGTGCTGAACATTCCGGGGTATACGGAGCTGGAGAAGCTCCAAATCGCCAACCGTTACTTGCTGCCTAAGCAGAAGAGCGAGCATGGGCTTGAGCCTGAGCAGCTGATTCTGGATGAGGAAGCGCTGATGAAGGTGATCCGGGAATATACCCGCGAATCCGGCGTGCGGAATCTAGAGCAGCAAGTGGCGGCGCTGTGCCGCAAAGCCGCCAAGCAGATCGTGACCCAGCAATCGGAATCCATCGAGATCAAGGCTGCCGATATCAAGGATTATCTCGGCATTCCGAAGTTCCGTTATGGCATGGCCGAGCTTGAAGATCAAGTGGGTACGGTTACGGGGCTCGCATGGACGGAAGTGGGCGGCGAAACGCTGACCATTGAGGTAACCGTGGTGCCTGGTACCGGCAAGCTGACGCTGACGGGCAAGCTTGGTGACGTGATGAAGGAATCGGCTCAAGCCGCCTTCAGTTTTACCCGCTCGAAAGCGGTAGAGCTTGGCATTGATCCGGATTTCCATGAGAAGCTTGATGTCCATATCCATATCCCGGAGGGAGCCATACCGAAGGATGGCCCTTCAGCCGGCATTACGATTGCGACGGCTCTTATCTCATCTTTAACCAAACGGCATGTAGCCCGTGACGTCGCCATGACGGGTGAAATTACACTTCGTGGACGCGTACTGCCGATTGGCGGCTTGAAAGAGAAGTCGCTGGCAGCTCACCGTGCCGGTTACAAAAAAATATTGCTCCCTAAGGATAACGAACGCGACCTGCGTGATATTCCTGACAGCGTAAAGAACGACGTGGAGTTCGTTCCGGTATCCCATATGGATCAGGTTCTGGAGCATGCGCTCGTTGAACAAGCGGGAGTGCACTAGAGAGGAAAGTCTACATTATGAAAGTTACGAAAGCCGAGTTTGTCATCAGCGCTGTCGTACCTGCCCAATATCCTGAAGACGCCTTGCCGGAGATTGCTCTGGCAGGGCGTTCCAATGTGGGCAAGTCATCGCTGATTAACCGTATGATATCCCGTAAGAACCTGGCTCGTACAAGCGCCACGCCGGGGAAGACACAGCAGCTCAACTATTATCGGGTGAACGACGACCTCTATTTGGTCGATTTTCCCGGTTACGGTTATGCTAAAGTATCGAAGACCCAACGTGCGGCATTTGGCGAAATGATTGAGAGGTATTTGCTGAGCCGGGAAGAACTGAAGCTTGTTTTGCTGGTTGTGGACATGCGCCACCCGCCGTCAAAGGACGACATCAGTATGTATGAATGGCTGCAGCATTACAACCGGCCGGTGTGCGTAGTCGCGACCAAGGCGGATAAAATTCCGAAAACGCGCCGCCAGAAGCATGTGAAGATCGTGAAGGAAACGCTCGGTTTCAAGCCCTATCATTCCTTTGTCATGTTTTCATCCGAGCTGGGTTTGGGTAAAGATGAGTTATGGGCCATTATGGAGTCCCATATGGGGACGAAGGATCATGTGGAAGAGCCGCACACGGATTCGGAGAATGACAGCAACGAGCATGTCTGATCCGGATGGTTTGTGATGTTTTTTCAAGGGTGTTATAGGGAATCGGTGCATTCTTTACAGGAAAGTGAGCATCTTGCGGGAAATATCGCTCTGATTCCGGCTAATTCCGTTTTTTTATGAAATATGATGGATATTCTCATTCGAACGGCAGGAAAGACCGCTTGGATCTGCTGTATAATGGTAGTAAGTTAAAAGAATTGAGGGAGATTTTTATGGCTCAGCGGTTAGCCACAGAATATGTTAATGCCACAATGCAAATGACGGATATTCAAATGGATCAATTTCTGCAATATACCCAAGCTTTCCGGGTCACTAACCGGGTAAAAGTCATGGATAGCGGAGAGCAGGAGTTCGTGCTCGAAGATGAAAGCGGGGAAGAAGTTCATTTGCCCTTTGAACGCAAGAATGGCTTGTACGTCTGTGAGCTGTCATGCCGATTGGTTACTCCCCATCTGACGAATGCCGTACGCAAACTGTTTGCGGCTTTTAAGGGATCAGGTAAAGTGAATCGGATTTATCGCGGCTTTACGATGAGCTACGACTACCATGCGGGAACGGTGCATCGAATTACGCAAGTCGCCGGGAACGACAGCATTGTCATTTATGAGTACAAGAATACGGCAGGCGAGCTGCAGCGTCTCTTTAACAGCAATGAAGCAGAGAAAGAGATCGAATCCATCCAGCATCATATCAACGTGCTTCTGGACCAGCGGATTGCAGCAGGGAATGATAAACTGATTACGAAGACGATAGACGAAAGGCTGCGACGGTTTAATCAGCGCCTGTTCGTGCTTGAAGCTTAGGGAGGGCTGCCCCGCAAGGGGCGGCTTTTTTTATGTGTATTTATCGTTAAAAATTCAGTTTCATGCATGTTTATGTAACATAGAGCGGGTGATATTTATTTCATGGGCCGGAGACACCAAGTGGTTCAAATGCACATATATTGAGCTGTAAAATATTTATGGGTTATTTTCGAAAAAGGTGTTGCATTTAAGCGTCATAGATGTTATTTTTAATCTCGTTGAAAAGAAAATAGGAACCAGGATTCACTCAGGACATGTAATGTTGCGAGAGATTATTCCCTCGGGAAGTGAATGACGTAGGTCCTAGCGGATGAAATTTTCAAACATTTTATTCCTAGGAAGGGGGAAACCGGAAGATGGAATACTCAACTTTCGGAAGACACGTTGCTGTTGATACTTGGGGAGTCGATTTTGAACTACTGAACAGTGCAGAATTTTTACAAGCTCAGATGGTGGAAGCCGCTGAAGCATGTGGAGCAACGGTATTGTCCGTCCAATCCAAGCAGTTTGAACCTCAAGGTGCGACTGTGCTGGTGTTGCTGTCGGAAAGCCATCTCTCGATTCACACATACCCTGAGAGAGGTTTTGCTGCGATTGACTGTTATACCTGCGGGGAGACAGTAGATCCGCAGTTGGCTATTGACTATCTGGTATCCGCTTTGAAACCTGAAAAATGCTATGCTAAGAAACTCGTGCGCGGACTCGGCGAAATGACCGTGGAAACGCCCGAGGTGAAACAGGCTGAGCTCGTTTAATCCAGCCTTTAAAAAATGCGTATTCTGATAACCATGGATATTTCCATGGTTATTTATTTTGTGAAGATGGGAAGTTTCATGAACATTCCATGCCGTCGTTCTCTGAAATGAGATTTCGTAGAAAATAATACGTATATCTGAGGTGTTCTATATCCACAATAGTAAGGTGCGATCTAGAGGAAGGAATGTTCAAGAATGGCATGAAGAAGTATGGGGATTTCATAAACATTTCATAAAATAGACAAGGCTGCCCAGCATACTGTGATATAATGAACAGGGTCAAGGCAGTCCGTTGTGAACGGCAAAACTACTCGGAGAAATAGGCAGGTGAACATGCAATGCACATCGTCGTTGTTGGGTTGAACTATCGCACGGCGCCCGTGGAAGTCAGAGAACGCTTTACATTCTCGGAAGAAGACATGCCTAAGGCGTTAGAGCAGCTTAATTCGACCAAGAGCGTATTGGAGGGCGTCATTGTCGCTACCTGCAACCGTACTGAGATTTATGTTGTGGTAGACCGCCTTCATATGTGCGGCTACTTTATCCGCAGTTTTATGGAACAGTGGTTCGGCATTAATCGTGAAGAATTTACGCAGCACCTCTATATATATGAAGATGAACAAGCCATTTCCCATCTGTTTAAGGTTACCTGCGGTTTGGATTCCATGGTCATTGGAGAGACGCAGATCCTGGGACAGGTGCGCAATGCTTTTTTGACGTCGCAGAAGCATGATGCCACCGGAACCTGGTTCAACATGTTATTCAAGCAGGCCGTTACGCTCGGCAAGCGGGCGCATTCGGAAACTTCGATCGGAGAGAGTGCGGTTTCGGTTAGCTATGCTGCGGTGGAACTGGGTAAACGGATTTTTGGCGCATTTAACGATAAAAAAGTGATGATACTCGGCGCAGGCAAGATGAGCGAGCTTACCGTGAAGCATCTTTATGCCAACGGCGCGGCCGAAGTGATCGTGGCCAACCGCACGCTTGGCCGTGCCGAGGAACTGGCTAGCAAGTTCAAAGGTACGCCGTGCACCATCGCCGAAGCTAAGAATTTGTTGAATGAAGTCGACATTGTGATTAGCTCCACAGGCTCGAATGAATATGTTCTGAATGCGGAGCGGGTTAAAGAGAGCATGAAGAAACGCCAGTCCCGCCCGTTGTTCATGATTGATATCGCGGTTCCGCGGGACATTGATCCGGCGGTCGGGGAACTCTCCAACGTATTCCTGTACGATATCGATGATTTGGAAGGCATTGTGGAAACCAATCTGGAAATGCGCCGGGTGGAGGCAGCGAAGATCGAAGTGATGATTCAAGAAGAAATGGATGCATTCCATACATGGCTGAAGACGCTAGGTGTCAGACCGGCGATTCGGGCCTTGCAGGAGAAATCGAACGCCATTCATGAAGAAACGATGGAAAGCTTGTTCAACAAGCTGCCAGAGCTGGACGAACGCCAACGGAAAGTCATCCGTCGTTTGACCAAGAGCATCGTCAACCAGATGATGCACGATCCGATCAACCGGATCAAGGAGATGACGGGCGGCAAGCAGGGTGGCGAGGCATTGGATTATTTTTCACAAATCTTTGCGCTGGAAAGCTTGATCCATGAGAATGAGCAGGAAGCCCGCGGCCGCAACAAGAAAGCAACTGCACCCGTTAAAGCTGAACGGACGAAGAATGCTGTAGATCAGCAGGCAGAAGAGAAGCCGCTTAAGGTGTCTCTGGCCCCAGCCACCCTTTGAGGAGGGTGAGTATAACCCATGCTGTTAAACATAATTTATATCACCGGCATTTGTATCTATGCCCTGAGCCTTCTGTTTTATATCTCGGATTGCATTTCACGCAATTCGGTGGCGAAGCGGATAGGCACAGGGCTTCTTGTCATTACCGCGCTGCTGCAATTCGCGGGCATCGGCATCAGGGCCATGGAGGGCGGACATTTCCACTTCCCGGTATTTACGCTGTTTGATTTCCTGTTCCTGCTGGCCTTTTGCATTTCGATCACTTCGATTGCCCTGGCGTATATGAAACGCTCGGAATTTGCCGTCCTGCTCATCAACCTCGTCGGTTTTTGCGTGATGCTGGTCAATCGTTTGTGGTTCACGGCAGGAGATAATGCATTGTACAGCTGGGAGACGGAGCACCGTCTCTTGCTGATTCATATCGCCCTGGCGAGCATCAGCTTCGCCGCTTTGACCGTCGGGGCCGTGTTTGCGGCGATCTATATGTTTCTCCATCGGAAGCTGAAGCACAAGCAGTGGAATGATACGGTCCGCAGGCTGCCGAGTCTGGAGAAGCTGGATGTGTATTCTTATAAAGCGCTGATGGCCGGTACGATTATTCTGGTCATGTCGCTTGTCTTGGCCGTAATGTCGGTGGCCATGGCCGGGCGGTGGACCCTGTTTTTGGATATCAAAGTATTGTCTACGCTGACGGCGCTAGCGATGTATATGGTGTATTTCATCAAACGCCGACTGTGGAGAAGGTCCGGCAGGGAGGCCGCCATATGGGCTTTAATCGGGTATGGATTCATTATATTGAATTTTTTTCTGAATACGTGGTCCGCTTTCCACAGTTGGTCAGGAGTGTGACGACTGATGACGCATGACCATTATGTGCCCGTCCTGCTGAATTGCAGGGGACGTTTATGCTTGATCGTCGGCGGAGGCAAGGTGGCGGAACGCAAAGCGCTCACCCTGCTGAACGCCGGGGCAAGCGTACATATTGTAAGTCCCGTACTAAGAAGCGAGACGCTCCGGCATTTGGCGGGAGAGAAGGCCCTTCAATGGACGGAACGGAAGTACCGGCCAGACGATCCGGCAGGCGCGTTTATGGTTCATGCGGCAACGGATGACGCCAAGCTGAACCTGAAGATCGCCGAGGACGCCGATCGCCTTGGCGTGCTGGTTAACGTAGCCAGCGATGGCGAGGCCGGTACGTTTATCAATCCGACGGTGCTGCGGCGGGGAAGGCTTCTGCTGGCCGTGTCCACGTCGGGAGCAGGGCCGATGGCCGCACGCGATATACGCGATGAGCTCGAAGAACGGTTCGGACCGGAGTATGAGGATTATCTGGATTTTTTATATAGGATGCGTTCGGTGATCAAGGATGAGGTGAAGTCCGCCGACGCGCGCAGGCGGCTGTTGCAAAAGGCATACCGCATGGACATGCTCGGGGAGATTCGCCGCGGAGGTTATGTGCCGTGGAGTCCGGACGAAATCAAGCAATGGATTGAGAAGAATCAGGAGGAATGAAGGATGCGCACAATCGTAGTTGGCAGTAGGCAAAGTGCTCTGGCACTGACACAGACAGGACAGGTTATCGAGGATTTGAAGCGTTTGGCCAAGGAGCACGGATTGGAATATGACTTCGCGGTTAAGAAAATCGTCACCAAGGGCGACCGCATACTGGATGTTACCCTTTCCAAAGTAGGCGGCAAAGGATTGTTTGTCAAAGAAATCGAGCAGGCCATGTTGGACGGCGAAATTGACATGGCGGTTCACAGCATGAAGGACATGCCTTCCGTTCTGCCTGAAGGACTGGTTTCCGGGGCGGTGCCCGCAAGAAAAGATCCTCGCGACTGCCTGATCTCCAAAGAAGGGACAACGCTGGATGACCTTCCTCAAGGTGCCAAGGTAGGGACAAGCAGTCTGCGCCGGTCCAGCCAGCTCAAGGCCTATCGGCCTGATCTGCAGATCGATTGGATCAGGGGAAACATCGATTCCCGGATTCGTAAAATGGAGGAAGGCGAGTTTCAAGCCATCATTCTGGCAACTGCCGGCTTGCAGCGCATGGGCTGGGAGGATCGGATCACGTCGTACCTGCCGGTTGAAGTCAGTCTGCCAGCCGTAGGCCAAGGCGCGCTCGGCATTGAGTGCCGTGAAAACGATGAAGAGCTGCTGCATCTGCTATCTCTTTATAACGATGAAGTAACCGCGCGGACCGTCGCCGCGGAACGCAAGTTTCTAAGCGAGCTGAACGGCGGATGCCAGGTCCCGATCGGGGCTTACGCCGTCATGAAGAATGTGGAGGCAGGAGATTCCCGCGGCGAACAAAACGTTATACAATTAACGGGAATGGTAGGTTCTCCTGACGGCGAAATCGTCTTGAAGGAAAGCGCCGAAGGAACCGACCCTGAAGCGCTCGGAGTGGAAGTGGCTGCAAAGCTGAAAGCTAAAGGAGCGGAGAAGATACTGGCACAAGTTAGGGGTTGAGGGGATGGCAGGCAAGGTTTATCTCGTGGGAGCAGGTCCGGGCGATGCGCGCCTGATAACGATCAAAGGCAAGGAATGCATTGAAAAAGCGGATGTCGTGGTGTATGACCGATTAGCCAGTCCTCGGCTGCTGCGCTGGATGAAACCTGGAGCAGAGAAGGTCTATGTGGGCAAGCTTCCGGATCGGCATACGATGAAACAGGAACAGATCAATCAACTGCTGGTGGATTATGCTTTGGAAGGCAAGACGGTGGTCCGGTTAAAGGGCGGCGATCCCACGATTTTCGGAAGAGTCGGCGAAGAAGCGGAGCTGCTATATCGTCATGGCATCATGTATGAGATCGTCCCGGGGATCACCTCGGCGATCAGCGTGCCGGCTTACGCAGGAATTCCGGTGACACATCGCGATCATGCCTCATCCTTATCCATCATTACAGGACATGAAAGCCCTGAGAAGCTGGATCGCATGATTCAATGGGATAAGGTGACCCATGCGACGGGGACTTTGATTTTTATGATGGGCGTGGCGAAGATCGGTTATATCAGCCGTCAGCTGATGAAGCATGGAAGGCCTCCGGAAACGCCCGTGGCTCTAATAAGATGGGGAACCCGGGCGGAGCAGGATACGCTGACGGGAACGCTGGGAGACATCGAGGACAAGGTCAAGGCAGCGGATTTTCAGCCGCCTGCCGTCATCGTCGTTGGCGAGGTGGTGCTTCAGCGGGAGCACTTGAAGTGGGCGGAACGGCTGCCCCTGTTTGGCAAAAGGATTCTGGTCACGAGGGCTCGAAGCCAAGCCAGTTCATTGGTATCCCAAATCGAGGAGCTTGGCGGGGAGCCTTATGAGTTTCCCGTCATTGAAACGGTGACGCCCTCGAAGGGCGAGGTGCTTGCCGGGATTCAAGAAGCACTGGACAAGCTGGGTACGTATGATTGGGTGTTCTTCACCAGCGTAAACGGCGTCGAGTTTTTCTTCCGCCACCTGAAGGAGCATGGACGCGATATTCGCTCCTTGGCCTCGGCGCGCATCGTCGCGGTAGGTCCCGCAACAGCCGATGCTCTTGGGAATTTCGGTATAACCGCCGAAGTGATCAAGGAGCGTTACCAGGCGGAGGGCCTGATCGATGCTTACGGTCCGGAGCTTCAGCCGGGCCAGCGCGTGCTGCTGCCTCGCGGCGATCTCGCGCGCCGATGGCTGCCGGAGAAGCTTATGGAAATGGGACTGCATGTGACGGAAGCCGTGATATACGAGAACATGCTGTGCGGCGAGGACGATGATGAGCTGCTGAAGCTGCTTCAAGACGGCGGCATTCATGCGGTTACGTTCACCAGTTCTTCTACGGTTACCAATCTGCTGAAAGTGCTGAAGGGGATGGGAGTGGCAGAGCCTGCCGATCTACTGAAGGAATCGACGATTGCTTGCATCGGACCGCTGACCGCGCAAACCGCGGAGGAAGCCGGACTGCACGTATCGCTCCTCGCCGAAGAAGCGACGGTCGACAGTCTGGTCAAGGCCTTGTGTGTTTGGAACGAGAGCGATCCACGCCGTATAACGACGCCATAATATCCTTATCTTTTAAATACATGATTTAAATTACATCTTATGGAGGTACAACGTCATGAGTTTTCCAATCGTACGCCATCGCCGGCTGCGTCAAAATGCTGGCATTCGCAGCATGGTCCGGGAGACCGTGCTTCATACGGAGGATCTGGTTCAGCCGATCTTCGTTACCTATGGCAGCGGTGTGAAATCCGAAATTTCCTCGATGCCGGGCGTATATCATTTTTCGCTGGATACCTTGAAGGAAGAAGTGGACGAAATCGTAAATCTAGGCATTCCGGCCGTGCTCCTGTTCGGGATTCCTGAGACAAAAGACAGTGTAGGCACGTCCGGTTTCGCGGATGACGGAATCGTTCAAGAGGCCACCCGCCTCATTAAGTCGTGGTATCCCGATCTTCTGGTCATTGCGGACACGTGTCTGTGCGAATTCACTGACCACGGCCACTGCGGCATGGTCCATACCTTCGAGCGTGACGGTCACACCTGCGGCGACGTATTAAACGACGAGTCGCTGGAGCTGCTCGTTCGCACGGCGGTCTCCCAGGCGAAAGCGGGAGCCGATATCATCGCACCATCCAACATGATGGACGGCTTTGTCCAAGCCATTCGTTCCGGACTCGATGAAGCCGGATTTTATAATGTGCCGATCATGTCGTATTCGGTTAAGTATGCTTCGGCTTTTTACGGACCCTTCCGTGAGGCTGCCGATTCTGCTCCACAGTTCGGCGACCGCAAAACCTATCAGATGGATCCGGCCAATGTGAGAGAGGCGCTTCGCGAAGCGGAGACGGACGTGCTCGAAGGTGCCGATATGCTGATGGTGAAACCGGCAATGGCCTATCTTGACGTTGTCCGATTGCTGAGAGACCAGTTTGATCTGCCGATCGTCGCTTACAACGTAAGTGGGGAATATTCCATGATTAAAGCGGCGGCTCAGCAGGGATGGATCAGTGAGCAGGCGATCGTGATGGAACTGCTGACGGGGATGAAGCGTGCCGGTGCGGACATTATCATTACGTATTTCTCGAAGGATGCGGCACGCTGGATGCGCGGCTAGCAACGATTTACGACTAAAGAGTTAGGAGTGCATAGAATGAGCCAAGATTTGCGAAAAGAAGAGTTGTCGCGTTCTGCTTTCGAAGAAGCGAAGTTATATATCCCGGGCGGCGTCAACAGTCCGGTACGTGCATTTAAATCTGTAGGACTCACGCCGATTTATATCGATCGTGGGGAAGGCAGCCGGGTATACGACATCGACGGCAACAGCTTTATCGATTATGTAGGTTCCTGGGGACCGCTGATTATGGGCCACGCGCACCCTGAAGTCGTTGAAGCGCTTCAGGAGACTGCTGCCAAAGGGACCAGCTTCGGCGCACCAACCCTGCTCGAAACGAAGATGGCGAAGCTCGTGTGCGAGCGCGTGCCGTCGATCGAGGTGGTGCGAATGGTGAATTCCGGCACGGAAGCCACCATGAGTGCCATCCGTTTGGCGCGTGGTTATACCGGACGCAGCAAAATCATCAAATTCGAGGGCTCCTACCACGGTCACGCGGACAGCCTTCTGATCAAGGCGGGATCCGGCATCGCGACGCTAGGCCTGCCTGACAGCCCGGGCGTGCCTGAAAGCGTGGCGTCCAACACTATTGCGGTTCCTTATAACGACCTGGAATCGGTACAGCTTGCCTTCGAGCGTTTCGGTGAAGAGATCGCGGCCGTCATCGTTGAGCCGGTGGCAGGGAATATGGGCGTGGTTCCGCCGCAGCCTGGATTCCTGGAAGGCCTCCGCAAGGTCACTTCCGATTATGGGAGCATCCTTATTTTTGACGAGGTAATGACCGGGTTCCGGGTGGACCTCAACTGCGCTCAGGGACGTTACGGCGTTACGCCTGACTTGACATGCCTGGGCAAGGTGATCGGCGGCGGGCTGCCGGTCGGCGCATATGGAGGCAAGCGTGAGCTGATGGATCAGATCGCTCCGGCAGGACCGATCTACCAGGCGGGAACGTTAAGCGGAAATCCGCTGGCCATGGCAGCCGGATACACCACCCTGAAGCTGTTGACGCCTGCCGTTTATGAGCAGCTGGAGGAACGGGGGGCCCGCCTTCAGGCAGGATTCGAGCAGAGCGCCAAGGAATTCGGCATCCCGCTTACGATCAACCGGATCGGCTCCATGGTCTGCCCATTCTTCACGAATTCGCCGGTCGTGAATTTCGATACGGCCAAGACGAGTGACCTGGACTGTTTCCGCCGCTATTTTGCGGCGATGGTGCAAGAGGGAGTCAGCGTGCCTCCTTCCCAATTCGAGGGCATGTTCATCTCGGCGGCCCATACGGTAGAAGATATCGATGCTACCATCGAAGCCAATTACAACGCCTTCAAAAGCCTATGAGCTACGGGGGCAGCTGGAGTAAGCGCGGCGAATGGCTCGAGATGACGCCCGGCAAGGCGCTGTTGGGCCAGCCGGATCGGGACGAGGCCGCCGCCAAGTGGCTTCTGGAAACGGTCGGTATGCCCGAGAAGCTGTATCGCAAGCTTCATCATGAGCAGGGGATACAATGGAGAGGGGACCGGCTTCGGCTGGTCCTTTTTCCTTATCGGGAATACGGCATCGAACCGAAGTGGCAGGAGCTTCAGGTGTTGTACGAGGACGATTTCTGCCTGGTCGTGAACAAACCGGCCGGTTTGGCGGTCCATCCGGACAACGAAAGCCGGGAGACAACGCTGAATCATGTCGTGGCCGCCTATTACGAAGCAGAGGGGATTCACGCAGCAGTCCGTCACATCCATCGGCTGGATAAAGATACGACGGGGCCCGTGCTGTATGCCAAGAACGAATATGCGCAGCTGAAACTTGACGAGGCCATGCGCGAGAAGAAGATCGTTCGAATGTATGTGGCTATCGTTCAAGGAAGGGTATCGCAGGAGCTGAAGCGAATCGATCTGCCAATCGGCAAGGACCGCTATCACGCAAGCCGCCGGAGGGTTTCATTAACGGGGCAGGCCGCGATCACGCATATTCTCTCAGCCGAAGCGTATCCGAAAGCCAGTCTGCTGCACATCCGCCTTGAAACCGGCCGAACGCATCAGATCCGGGTCCATCTAAGCCATATGGGACATCCGCTTCTGGGGGATGTTTTGTACGGAGGACCAGGGACGTTTGCACGCCAAGCGCTGCATGGCGAACGCCTGTTGTTCCGTCATCCTTTTACGGGCGAGAGCATTGAGGTGCCGGCGCCGTGGCCTCAGGATATGATGGAGTTACGAGAGCGAATCATAGAGGGAGCGAACCGATAGGGGATGCTGCAGCGGCCCTGAACGCCCGGTAACTTTCCAAGCGCAATTCGCAAAAAAGTCATGCTCTCCTGTTTTCGGCATATAGATAAATTGAGTGGCAAAACTTAGGCTCATGCCGTGAAGACAGATCACGGATAGTATATGCCAAAAAGGAGGACATTCCCGTGTTTGACCAGTCCTACGGATTGCGGTTCGATATTTACGAGCGTATTAATTTGACGGAAGATTTGCCGGGAATCGAAGAATTGGAAGAGGCGGAGTTGATCCCGCACATTCAGGTGATCAGCCAGCAGGACCAGGCCACGCTTCGGGGCCATTTGCTTCTAGCAGGCCTGTATAAAGGGGATACCGAAGCAGGAGAGAGCGAGCCGCTCGAACATTGGATTCCGGTCGAGATCACGGTCCCGCTGAACCGGGTATCGTCATTGGATGACATCGCGGTCGAGATCGAGAATTTTGACGTGGATCTGTTATCCAAGCGCAGCTTGAACATAACGGGGGTTTTATCGCTTAAAGGAATCCAGGCTGCCGCTCCGGGAGCTCGTGACCAAGTATGGGCCAATGAGGAATTCACAGTGGTACATGCTCCTGAAGCGAATGATATGTATGCAGGCGTAGAGCAGCAGTTCGCAGCCAACCCGTATGAACCGTATCAAGGCGGTGGAGCCAACGCTGAAGCGAATACGCCTTCGCCTTCTTATTTCAACGAGGCTCAGCCTAGAGTCCAAGAGTCCGAGGCGGATGCACGCACGCAGCAGTATCTGGCATCTTGGGCGGAATACGAGAATCAAATTCAGGATACGCAGGACTCGGACCGAACGGTAAGCATCTCCGGTACCCCTGAAGCCCAGGATACGGTCGAATATGCCTTACATAACGAGACGGAATTTCAGTCAGCTGAGCCGTCGACTCCGAGTGTATGGCAGTTCGAACGGGCTGCGGCCCAGCCGGAGCCGCAGCAGGAAGAACCGGCAGCCGATTTCCCGGGCGTTATTGAGCGCAAAGAAGAGGTTCAAGCCCTGCCGGTATTGGATTCCCCGGAAACGGAGGAAGCCCAGCCTGTTTTTGATGAGGAAGCCGAGCCGTTGGAGGAGATAGAGGAGGAGGTTTCGGTTCAAGCGGAAGAGGCTCCGTCCAAACCGGAGCTAAAGGTTGCCTTCAACGCGAAGAACAGCACCGCCAACACCGCTTCGGGCGTAGGCTTCTCCTCATTGCTTCAATCGAGCAGAACGGTTCAGGATCAGGATCAAGCTGCCCGGGACGAGGAAGAGGCCATCGAAGAATCCGTGGATTCCGTTTCGGCCGAGGATGTGGAATGGAAGAGTCTGTTCCTAGGCAACCGCCGCGAGGAAACGCCGTTCCGCAAGGTTCGGATGTGCATTGTTCAGCGTGAGGAGACTCTCGACGTCATTGCCGAGCGCTATCAGCTGACGCCGCGAGAGCTGTTGTTGTATAACCGCATGTCCGAGCAGAATGTGGAAGAAGGCCAGGTATTGTATATTCCACAGTAATCGGGATGTCGTGATGGGCAAGAATGAAGCAGGCCAAGGCAGGAAGCCTTGGCCTGTTTTTTGTGCTATGGGGAATCGGTTGGAGGAGAGGAAGCCGAGCGAGCTTGGATTGTATGTTACAGCGAACAAGGATTTATTTGAATCGGCAGGTATGATGTCTAAATCGTTCGGAGACACTCGAAATATTGACTATATGGAACAACCACGTTATATTTGAATAGTATATGTACAGGTATTCCAAAAGCTAGAACAACGTTGAACGGGAAGAGTAGGAAGGTATGGCCTTCAGAGAGCGGAATTGCTACCAAGCGCTGTGAGATTCCGCAGGAACCAGCTTGCCGAAGTCGCCCCGGAGTTGCGGACTTGAGATAGAGTAGGGATCGATTGCTACCCTGGTTAGAGTTCGCCGGCCGCAGCCGTTATCTGTGTAAAGTGTCGTGCTTGACCGAAAGCCTTTCATGTTCTTCATGGGAGGACAACGGTTGCTGAACCATGTAAGCACGAAACAAAGGTGGTACCGCGAGAGAACAGTCTTTCGTCCTTTGAGGACGAAGGGCTTTTTTTGTTTCACGCCAACTATGATATCCACGAACACGCCCGGAGGCTAAAACGTTTCGGGTTGGCAAAACTGATTAACAGTATCGGAGGTACGAAAATATGGATCAAAAACAAAACCAATCCCAGTTAGAAATGCCGACGACGTATGATCCGAAGGCAGCCGAACAAAAATGGTATCCGTACTGGAAGGAAGGCGGCTTTTTTGAAGCCGGCAAGCGACCGGACGCGGAGCCTTACACGATTGTTATTCCTCCTCCTAACGTTACGGGCATGCTCCATATCGGCCATGCGCTTGACTTTACGCTGCAGGACATCCTGATTCGCGTGAAGCGGATGCAGGGCTACGATGCGCTGTGGCTCCCCGGTTCCGACCATGCGGGCATCGCCACGCAAACCAAGGTAGAGCAGAAGCTTCGCGAAGAAGGCGTTACCCGTTACGATCTGGGACGCGAGAAATTCCTGGAGAAGGTGTGGGAATGGAAGGACCTGTACGCAAACACGATCCGTGATCAGTGGTCCAAGATCGGCCTGTCCCTCGATTACTCCAGAGAACGTTTCACGCTCGACGAGGGATTGTCCGAAGCCGTACGGGAAGTATTCGTCAAGCTTTACGATAAAGGGCTCATCTACCGCGGGAAACGCATCATCAACTGGGACCCGGCTGCCCGCACGGCTTTGTCCGATATTGAAGTGGAGTACAAAGAGGTCAACGGCCATTTGTATCACCTGCAATATCCGCTGAAGGACGGCAGCGGCTCCATTACCGTGGCGACCACCCGTCCGGAGACCATGCTCGGCGATACGGCGGTCGCCGTTCATCCGGAAGACGAGCGCTATAAAGACATGATCGGCAAGACATTGGTGCTGCCTATCGTGGGCCGCGAGATTCCGGTTATTGCCGATGAGTACGTGGAGAAGGACTTCGGCAGTGGTGCGGTTAAAATTACGCCGGCGCATGATCCGAACGACTTCGAGATGGGGCTGAGACATGACCTGCCGCAAATTACCGTAATGGATGAATCCGGAACGATGAATGAGTTTGCCGGCAAATACGAGGGCCTTGACCGTGCAGAATGCCGCAAGCAGATCGTCAGCGACATGAAGGAATCGGGCGTATTGCTTCGCATCGAAGACCATGTCCATCAGGTTGGCCATAGCGAAAGATCCGGCGCGGTGGTCGAGCCTTACCTGTCGACGCAGTGGTTCGTTAAGATGCAGCCGCTTGCGGAAGCAGCCGTGGATGCGCAGAAATCCGGCAAGGGCGTGAACTTCGTGCCTGACCGATTCGAGCGAACCTATCTGCACTGGATGGAGAATGTACGCGATTGGTGCATCTCCCGTCAATTGTGGTGGGGTCACCGGATCCCGGCGTGGTATTCCGAATCCACGGGCGAAGTGGTTGTTGCCATGAATGAAGAGGAAGCCCGCGCGAAGCTGGGCAAGGATGATCTGAGACAGGACGAGGATGTGCTGGATACCTGGTTCAGCTCCGCGCTCTGGCCGTTCTCGACCATGGGCTGGCCGGACCAGGACAGCGAGGATTTCAAACGTTATTATCCGACCAGCGTTCTCGTAACGGGTTACGACATCATCCCGTTCTGGGTGTCGCGGATGATTTTCCAAGGACTTGAATTTACAGGGCAAATGCCGTTTAAGGACACGCTGATCCATGGCCTGGTTCGGGATAGCGAAGGCCGCAAGATGTCCAAGTCGCTTGGCAACGGCATTGACCCGCTCGAGGTTATTGAACAGTATGGCGCAGACGCTATGCGTTATATGATATCGACCGGCAGCACGCCGGGTCAGGATCTTCGATTCCGCTGGGAACGCGTGGAGCAAGCGCGTAACTTCGCTAACAAAATCTGGAATGCGTCGCGGTTTGCGCTCATGAACCTGGAGGGCTTCACGGCGGCGGATATCGACATTTCCGGAGAGCTGGGAACCGCGGACCGGTGGATTTTGCACCGTTTGAACGAAACTTCCCGCGACATTACGCGTCTAATTGATGCCTACGAATTTGGCGAAACCGGTCGACTGCTCTACAACTTCATCTGGGATGATCTGTGTGACTGGTATATCGAATTTGCCAAGCTGTCCCTGTATGGCGAGGATCAAGCAGCCAAGAAAAAGACGCAGTCGGTGCTTGCCTATGTGCTGGACCGCACGATGCGCTTGATTCACCCGTTCATGCCGTTCATCTCCGAAGAGATCTGGCAGCATTTGCCGCATGAAGGCGAGACCGTCATGCTGGCTTCTTGGCCGACCTATGATGAGGCGTTTGAGAATACGGAAGCTGTTACCGAAATGAACCTGCTGATGGATGTGATCCGTGCCGTACGCAACATCCGGGCGGAAGTGAACGTGCCGATGAGCAAAAAAGTAGAACTGCAATTGAAACCGGTAAGCGGGCAAATTGCCGGCATTATCGATCGCAATTCCGATTATATTCGTCGCTTCTGCAACACGTCGGAGTATGAGTCCTCCCTTGCGCTTGAGGCGCCGGATAAAGCGATGACCGCCGTGGTGACAGGTGTTGAGATGTATCTGCCGCTTGCCGGACTGATTGATATCGCTCAGGAGATCACGCGTCTGGAGAAGGAAATTCAGCACTTGAATAGCGAAGTCGAGCGTGTGGAGAAGAAGCTGAACAATCCTGGTTTCGTCTCGAAAGCACCCGAGAAGGTGATTGAGGAAGAACGGGCGAAACTCGCGGATTACTCGGACAAACGCAGCAAAGTGATTGCGCGCATCGAAGAATTGAGAGGCTAATGGGCAAGATGAATCTGGACCAGAAGGTGAGAACGATGGTTGATCAATCGGCAGCGGTAGCGGCAGCTCCGTTCCATACCTATGAGGAAGCGGTAGCTTGGATCAATGGGCTGATTCCGTTTGGGATCCGCCCTGGCATGGATAGAATTCAGCGATTAATGGAGCTGCTCGGCCATCCGGAGCGTCGATTAAAATTTATCCACGTGGCCGGAACGAACGGAAAAGGCTCCACATGCGCTTTTTTAACAAAGGTTCTGCTTCAAGGGGGATTCACGGTAGGCACCTACACGTCCCCCTATATTACGAAGTTTACCAATCGGTTTCAGTATAACGGCGAAGACATACCAGAAGAGACGCTGCTGGAACTCGCGAATCGCCTAGAGCCGCTTGTTGCCGAAGTTGCGGGCTCCGGGCTTGGATCGCCCACGATGTTTGAGGTGTCCACGGCCCTTGCTATCCTGTATTACGGCGAGGTGTCTTATCCGGACGTGGTGGTATGGGAGACCGGACTCGGCGGTCGTCTTGACGTGACCAATATCGTTCATCCCATCATTTCGGTGATCACGAACATCGGCATGGACCATACCGACGTTCTGGGCGATACCATTCAGGAGATCGCCATGGAGAAGGCCGGCATCATCAAGCCCGGAGTGCCCGTAGTGAGCACGGTCACTCAGCCTGAGGCTGTCGAAATTCTGAAAGAAACGGCCGCCAAAAACCGTACAAGTCTGTACCTCGTAGACGAACAATTCTCTTATGAACGGCTGCGCGGGGACGAAGAAAGCCAGACTTTCCGTTTTAAGGGACCGTTCCGGGATATGGATCTGGATATTTCGATGCAGGGCGAGCATCAATGCGCCAATGCCGCGGTTGCCATGATGACGCTGGAGGTGCTTCGCCAGTACATGGCTTTTATCGTGGATGAAGAAGAACTGCGTGCCGGGTTTAAGGATACGTTCTGGGCGGGAAGACTGGAGCAAGTGCAGACCTCCCCTCGGATTGTTCTCGATGGCGCGCACAACCCCGAAGGGGCTGAATCCTTGGCCAAAAGCTTGCCGCAGATCTATAAGTATCGGAAACTGAACTTAATGATGGGAATGCTGGCAAATAAGCATCATGAATCGTATTTGCAGCATATACTGCCAATAGTGGATACGCTTATCCTGACTGAACCGGATTTCCGGAAGAAACTGGACGCCAAGGCGCTTGGTGACATCGTAGAGCAGGTAAGGGAGAAATACGCCAAACATACACTGCAAATCATCATAGAACCAAATTGGAAAAACGCACTTGAAGAGTTGAAGTCACGGACGGAAGCGGAGGATCTTGGGGTGGTGTCGGGCACGTTGTACCTGATTGCCGACGTGCGTTCCAACCTCCTGGGCCTTTCCGATTCTGAAAAAGGTTGGTGATATCTGTTGAATACATCAGAACATGTTCATTTTATAGGAATTGGCGGCTACGGGATGAGCGCCATAGCGCGAGTGATGCTGGAGATGGGTTATAAAGTCACGGGTTCTGACGTGGCATCGCAAGAATTGACAGAAAAGCTGGCGGCCAAGGGCGCCAAAATATACATTGGACATACCGCCGAGCAAGTCCAAGGCGCGGACCTTGTGGTGTACTCCACGGCATTGTCCAAAGACAACGTGGAGCGGGTCGAGGCAGAGAAGCTGAACATTCCTGTCCTTCACCGTGCGCAGATGCTGGCACGTCTTTTGAACGAACGCAAAGGCGTGGCCGTAGCGGGAGCGCATGGCAAGACAACCACTTCATCCATGATTGCGCTCGTGATGGAAGAATGCGGAGTCGATCCGACATTTATCATCGGCGGGGAAATTATGAACGTGGGCACGAACGCCAAAGCGGGTGAAGGCGAGCATGTGGTAGCCGAAGCCGACGAGAGCGACGGTTCATTCCTGCAATACCATCCATGGCTCGGCGTCGTTCTGAATATCGAAGCCGACCACCTGGAGAATTACGAAGGGGATTTCAATCGTCTCAAGGCCGCCTACGTGCAATTCCTCAGCCAGATCAAGGCTGACGGTACGGCCGTGGTTTGCGCCGACGATAACAACATTCAGGCGATTTTGCCTGACCTGAAATGCAATGTGACCACATACGGCATTCATGCGGATGCGGAGTATACGGCAACCAATCTGGTGCTGGGCGACCGTCACGTCAGCTTCACGATGCTTCATAACGGCATGGAGCTGGGCACCGTCGAGCTGTCCGTACCGGGCAAACATAATGTCTATAACGCCATGGCCACGGTGATATGCTGCTTGAAGAGCGGCATCTCGTTCGAGGCGATTGTAGAGGCCATCGTCAAGTTCAACGGGGCTAAGCGCCGCTTCCAGGTGCTTGGCGAAGCTGAAGGCATTCTGGTGATTGACGATTATGCGCATCATCCGACCGAGATCGAGGCGACGATCAGTGCCGCTAAAGCTACGGGCAAACGGATCATTGCTGTATTCCAGCCGCAGCGGTATTCGAGAACCTTCTTCCTGCTGGATGCGTTTAGCCGCGCGTTCGGGGAAGCGGATGAGGTGATCATCACCGATATTTACTCCCCTGCCGGCGAGAAGCAGATCGAGGGCATCAGCTCGGGTAAGCTGGTGGAGCTGATCGTTCAGAACAGCAATGCCGGTGCCCGCTATTTGCCTACCAAGGAAGATGTCCTGAACGATCTCAAAGGTCGCGTAAAAGAAGGCGACCTGGTTCTCACGATGGGAGCGGGCGACATCTGGAAGGTCGGAGCGGCTTTGGCGGAGTTCATTAAGGGCAAGAAATAAAGGTTGCCTGCCTGCGTTCTTTGCTGCTTCGCTGCAGCAGGGGATTGCATGGGCTTTGCCTCTTGTGAGGGGGCAAAGCCAGCATCGATAACGATACGAAGGGCTGATCAAGATCATTTCTTGGTCAGCCCTTTTGTTTTTTCGCATACTCATAAGTTGCCAAGCTTGATCATATAGCTAGGTGTAGAAGGACAAGTGAGGTGTGTGGATATGAATAAAGCACGGATGACGATTCGTTTCGATCATGAACCGCCGAAGGGCAGGAACAAGGACCAGGCTCGGGAGGAACACGATACGAACCAAAGCGTTCCAGCGGGCAGCAACCCCCGGGTCTACGACCACCATTCCGTCTTTGACGAATATGACACGGCGGCAGCAAATCGGTTTACCGATACGGATACTTCATACGAACCTCAGAGGAGCGTTCAGCAGGATCATTTGCGCGTCGTCCCGCCGCTCCGGGAGGAGTGGGATAACCGGGACGTGGACGATCGTGACTGGAGACCATCGCGCAATCATCGGTCCAAGGCGCGGCTGGCTGAGGAAAGACGGCGCCTGGACCATGATAACGGCTGGCCGTACGGCGATGCCCCTGAACATTCGGATACACACGAGGAACTCTACGACCTCCATGATGATGCGTTTTCCGGGAGAATGACCCCCGAATCGAACGACTCCCATTGGAATCTCGGTCCCGAGTCGGATCTATATGAGACATCTGCCGGCGATTACGGTTATTATCGCTCACGCAAACCCACCTCCTTCTGGAAGATGGCGGTGTCCGTGACCGCCGCCGTCATCACGGGCCTGCTGTTCGGGTACATGGTGCTGTCCATGTTTAACGGCGGCGACGCTGGCGAGAACCCGGCAACGGGGCAGCTCGAGAGCAGTGATGCAGGGAACTTAACGCCGGTCGATCCATCCGGGGGAGCGGGGGCATCACCGACGCCTGATATGACCGAATCGGCTGTTCATATTCCGGGGCAAAACTTTTATCTGCTTCAATACGGCGTGTTCAGCACGCCCGAACGGGCAGCGCAAGCGATCGGGGAACTGCAGCAATCCGGTATTGCCGCAGGCGGCGATCTGGACGAGGAGAACCGCGTGTATGCGGGGATCTCGCCCGACCGTGAGCAGGCGAAGCTGCTCAGCAATCAGCTTAAGGCCGAAGGCGTTGAATTATACGTAAGAGAGATCGCGCTGCCGGGCATAGAGTCAGCGGCATTCGCTGGCGAGGAGCAGACGCTGACGAACTACTTTACGATAAGCGGGGAGCTGGTATCGGAGCTTAGCCAGCTATCGGCCTCCTTGCTGGGCATGCAGGAGCCCGGCGCGGCGACGTCGGAGCATATGAATACCATCACGAATCTGCATCAGCAATGGATCCAATCGGTCAAGCAGCTGGCCGCAGGCTTGGGTCCGGAGACCGGGGCCGCGCTGCCGGCCATGGAGCAGTCGATGAACAGTTCAATCACCGCGCTCTCCGAATACAACAAAAATCAATCCAAGGGGCATTTGTGGGAGATCCAAACAGGCATGATGAACTATGTCATGGGCCAAAAGAAACTCCTGGATGGCCTATAAATTCAAATTTACGTCAAATCCGGCTTGGAACTGGAAATAGTTCCCCATGCCGGATTTCTGTTTGTATTGCTTATCGATTCACCGTATAATAATTAGGGTGTCAAAAAATGGCGAGGGAAGAGGATGCATGAAGAAAAATAAAGGAATGCTCATCTTGTTTTTGCTGCTGGGGTGGCTGACGGGAACATGGCTTGCCAAGGCGCTTCAACCGGTCAAGGCTCTGTCGTTTCTGACGTCTACTACACCGATCAAGTGGTCGCCTTCAGCTGATTTTGACATTATTCGTTATGACATTAACCTTGAACTTAACTTTTGCCTGCTCAGTCTGCTCGGCATGATTGCTGCCGTCTGGTTATACCGCAGGCTCTAAGACATGACAAAGGAGATTATCCCCCTTGAATGAGAAGAGAAACCGCCGCATTATATTGGCTTCCACCTCTCCTCGGCGTCAGGAATTGATTGCCTCCCTTCGTATCCCATTCGAGATTATGCCAAGTGAAGCTGACGAGGACACACCGCAAGGGTGGTCGCCAGAGCGAATTGTGGAGTCACTGGCGCTGCGCAAAGCGGAAGCGGTTCTCCGAAAGCTGACGGATGATCCGGGAGATGGTATCATTGTGGGAAGCGACACGATTGTAGTCGTAGATGGCCATGTCCTCGGGAAGCCGGAGGATCACGCTGACGCTGCAAGGATGTTGTCCATGCTTCAAGGACGGGCACACTTCGTTTACACGGGAGTGGCTTGCATCGACCGGCGTTCCGGTCGCGCCAAGGTATCTCACCGCGTGACGACCGTAAAGATGAAATCGTTAAGTGATGATGCGATCGCGGCTTACGTAAAGAGCGGGGAACCTGCCGACAAAGCAGGCTCGTATGCGATTCAAGGCCTGGGTGCAACCATCGTGGAAGGAATCGAAGGCGACTATTTTAACGTTGTCGGCCTGCCGCTTTCTCTGCTCTCGGACATGCTGTCTGAAATGGGGATGGATGTACTCACCGATTCATAGATATAGAACACGGCATCCGAAGCCAACGGAATCTTGGAAGCTTCGGTGACCTGCTGATTTAAATCTTAGAAAAGAGGGGAATATATGGAGTCGCCAACGCTATTGCTGCGCGACATCCCCCATGATGAACGACCAAGAGAGCGCATGATGCAATATGGGGCGAGCGCTTTAAGCCATGCAGAATTGCTGGCGATACTGCTTCGGACCGGTACCCGCCAGGAATCTGCCGTACATATAGCCCAGCGGCTGCTGGGGGAAGCAGGCGGCATCCGGCAGCTCGTTGATCTTAGCATCGAGGAAATTACGCAAATCAAAGGAATTGGAACCGCCAAGGCTGTTCAGCTGAAGGCTGGCATCGAGCTTGGACGGCGCTTGGCCGCATCGAGACATGTAGAGCCGGTTATTATCCGCAGTCCGCACGACGCGGCAGAACTGCTCAGTGAACAGATGCGGTATTTACAGAAAGAGCATTTTGTCTGTGTTTTTTTAAATACGAAAAATCATGTCATTGCCCAGGAAACGCTATCGATGGGGAGCCTTAACGCCTCCATCGTTCATCCCCGCGAGGTGTTCAGAGCGGCCATCAAATGCAGCAGTGCATCCCTGGTGTGCGCGCATAACCATCCTAGCGGAGATCCGACGCCCAGCCCGGAGGACATTTCGCTGACTGCACGCTTAGTGGAGGCAGGACAGATTGTCGGGATCGACGTGCTGGACCATCTGATCATCGGGGACGGATCGTTTGTAAGTTTGAAGGAACGGGGCTTGATGTAATATAATAGTTCAGATTGACGAAGAAAGGGAGATACATCATGTTAGGTGGTTTTACGAAAGATTTGGGAATCGATTTGGGGACGGCAAATACGCTGGTTTATGTTCGTGGGAAAGGAATTGTCGTAAGAGAGCCTTCCGTGGTCGCTCTGCGTACAGATACAAAGAGCATTGAAGCCGTCGGGGAATCGGCTAAGAAAATGATTGGACGGACTCCAGGCAACATTCGTGCCATTCGTCCGATGAAAGACGGCGTCATCGCCGATTTTGATACAACGGCTACGATGATTAAATACTTTATTCGTCAAGCGCAGAAGCAGCGTTCCATCTTCCCGCGCCACCCGAACGTGATGGTATGCGTGCCTTCCGGCATTACGGCCGTCGAGCAGCGTGCGGTTGAAGATGCGACCAAGCAAGCGGGTGCACGCGAAGCCTACACGATCGAGGAGCCTTTTGCAGCGGCGATCGGTGCAGACTTGCCCGTGTGGGAGCCTACGGGCAGTATGGTCGTTGATATCGGCGGAGGTACGACCGAGGTTGCGGTCATTTCCCTTGGTGGGATTGTAACCAGCCGCTCCGTGCGGGTTGCGGGCGATGAAATGGACGAGTCCATTATTTCTTATATTAAACGCCAATACAACTTGATGATCGGTGAGCGCACATCCGAGTTGCTTAAGATGGAAGTAGGCTCCGCGATGCCGCTGGAGACCGTGGAAACGATGGAAATCCGCGGCCGCGACTTGGTGACGGGTCTGCCGAAGACAATCACAATAACATCGGATGAGATCAGCGAAGCGTTGGCAGACACCATTAATGCCATCGTTGAAGCCGTTAAGGTTACCCTTGAGAAATGTCCTCCGGAGCTTGCTGCGGATATTATGGACCGGGGCATCGTGCTTACGGGAGGCGGCGCATTGCTTCGCAACCTGGACAAGCTGCTTGCCGAAGAGACCGGGATGCCGGTCATCGTTGCGGAGAATCCGCTGGATTGCGTGGCCATTGGCACAGGTAAAGCGCTCGAGAACATTCACTTGTTTAAATCCCGGAGCAGCTCTGCCGTCCGTTCCAAACGGTAGAAACCAAAATAAAAGTGTAAACCCCTAATGTTGGGAGAGAAAACAGTAAGTTAGAGGGTGTTGCAACTGTTTAAGCTGCTAGGCAATAAGCGTTTGTTCATTATGCTCATCGGGCTGGTAGCGTTTATCGCTATTATGGGGTTTACGCTCGGCCCGAGAGCTTCTTTATCTTGGCCTGAAAAATTCGTCAAAGATACGGTCGGTTTTGTGCAAAGTGTGTTTTATAAGCCCGCTGCTTATATAGCGGGTTTCTTTGAAGATGTACGGAACATGAAGGCGATCTATGAGGAGAATGAGGAACTGCGCCGGGCGGTTGCGCAGTACTCGCGTGAGAGTGCAAATTACAACAACATGAAAGCCAATTACGAGGCACTAAAAGACGAACTTCATTTTACCGAAAACCAGAAGAATCGCGACAAATACGAATATCGAACCGCTCAAGTCCTTAGCGTTAATTCGGATCCGAATAACCGGACACTGGTCATCGATCTGGGCGAGCGCGATGGGGTTCGCCCTAATATGTCGGTCACCACGGTCGACGGCATGGTCGGCATCATTAGCAACGTCAGCAATTTCACCTCTACAGTGAAGCTGCTGACTACGATGGATGCCCAGGATCCGAATCCGCAGCCGATTTCGGTTACGGCGATCGGGAAAGAGGACAAAACGTTCGGCGTGGTTGAGAGCTACGATGAGAAGACCAACACGCTACTCATGACGCGAATTTCGGAAGATGATCCGATTAAGGAAAAAGATAAGATCATTTCATCCGGTGCCGGAGGCGTTATTCCTCAAGGCATGATCATCGGTAAGGTCCTCAGCGTTCAGACAAGCCAATACGGCCAAAGCAGAACGGCTACGATCGAACCAGCCGCCAAGTTCGATGATTGGAAATATCTGACCGTTGTCATTACGCCTGAGGAGCCGGAATAAGATGGCACGTAAACAAATTCTGGTCCTGCTGCTGTTCGTGCTGTTTATCCTGCAGGGCACGGTGTTTTTCTGGTTAACGCCAAGCTCGCTGCAGCTTCAGATATATCCGAACTTCGTATTGGTTTGTCTATTCTTTGTATCGATTTATTATCATCGCCATACCGGGCTCGTGCTCGGACTCCTGTTTGGCATGCTTCACGATATCGTGTATTACGGTGAGATGATTGGCACTTATTCGTTTGCTATGGGCGTATCCGCATATTTGGTGGGGCTTGTTTTCAAGTCCCCGCGGGCGCCGCTGCCCATGATGATGACCATTGTCATTCTGGGAAGCTTGTTGTTTGACAGTACGCTTTTTGGCATATATAAGGTATTTCGACTCAACCCGACTTCTTATAATTGGTCACTGCTTCATCATATGCTTCCCAATCTCCTTGTTCATTTTGCCTTTGCTCTGGCAATTTACGTTCCCTTACGCAAGCAGATTGAGCTGGTAACGAAGAATCAGAAAAGGAAGGCAACCTGAACCCTCCAATATGACATTTTACTAGACTAGCAGGAACTTGTAGGTTTGAGCGCGAAATGTATAGGGATGGGAGGGACAGGCTTATGGCTGTAAAATCCAATCATGTGACGATTAAGGGCATCAAAGATGGCCTGGTATTCCTGCTTGACGATCAATGCGAGCTGGAGGAATTGCTTGGCGAGCTCCGCTATAAGCTGGAGCATAGTCATCAGAATATTCTGACCGGACCCATCATTCATGTGGATGTGAAGCTGGGTTCCCGGCAAATTTCCGAAGAAGAGAAGCAGACGATTCTTGACATATTGAAGCAAAAGGGAAACCTGCTGATACGCAATGTGGAATCGCCGCCGCTTGCGTCCGAGCTTGTTCCGGAGGAGAAGCTTGCGCTTAAGACGGGGATGGTCCGTTCCGGACAGGTGCTGCATCATGACGGCGATCTCTTGTTCCTCGGCGATGTGAATCCAGGCGGGACGATTACGTGCACCGGCGACATTTACATATTGGGCGCTCTGCGCGGAACCGCGCACGCCGGTGTAGAGGGCAACGAGGAAGCGATCATTGCGGCTTCGTATTTTGCCCCTACCCAGCTTCGTATCTCCGAGATGATCAGCAGACCGCCGGATGAATGGGAAACGCGGGAAACGGTCATGGAGTTTGCGTATTTGAAGGACGGAAGCATGGAGATCGACAAGATCAGCAACATCTCACGTTTGGGTCGGGATTTTAATGTGTTTAAAGGGGTGTAGAACATGGGAGAGGCAATCGTCGTAACTTCAGGAAAAGGCGGAGTCGGTAAAACGACGACATCGGCGAACATCGGCACAGCTTTGGCACTGCTCGGAAAAAAAGTGTGTCTGGTTGATACGGACATCGGTCTTCGCAATTTGGATGTCGTGATGGGCCTGGAAAACCGGATTATATACGATTTGTGCGACGTTGCGGAAGGGCGATGCCGACTTAACCAGGCGCTGATCAAGGACAAGCGCTTCGATGAGCTGTATATGCTTCCTGCAGCCCAGACCAAGGACAAGAATGCCGTTTCTCCGGAGCAGGTCAAAGATATCGTACTTGAATTGAAAAAGGAATTCGAATACGTCATTATCGATTGTCCGGCCGGAATCGAGCAGGGATTCAAGAATGCCATCGCCGGCGCGGACAAAGCGATTGTTGTCACGACGCCCGAGAATGCGGCCGTAAGGGACGCGGATCGGATTATCGGCCTGCTGGAGAGCTCGCATGTCGAGTCTCCGAAGCTCGTGGTGAACCGGATTCGCCCGAATATGGTGAAATCCGGGGACATGCTCGAAATCGAAGATGTGCTGCAGGTGCTGAATATCGATCTGATCGGGATCGTGCCTGATGATGAAATGGTCATTAAAGCGGCGAACATCGGGGAACCTACGGTGATGAACCCGGATTCCCAGGCAGCCATCGCTTATAGAAACATCGCCCGGCGTATCCTTGGCGACACTGTTCCGCTGATGCAAATCCATCAGAAAAAAGGAATGTTCACCAAATTCAAAAAGTTTTTTGGAATGGGTTAAGGGTTTCGACCAAGAACCGGTGCCGGGAGGCATCGGTTTTTTTGTTTTTCACCTTCGGCGGTCTAAGCGGCTTTCGTAGAACCGTCCGCCTCTTCATCAAGGCTTGTTCTAAATCTCTCTCATCTCCTCATAGGATAGAGTAAGAAAACAAGCCCCAAGGGGGAGAGAACAATGGACATCAAAACTTCCGTCAAGAACCGTAGAGAAGCCCGCATTCGCGAACTGCTGGAAGGGGAGCAGTCCACGGCGCAGGACGATAAGCCGTCTTGGACGGCGCTTCCCGATAGAACACCCGCTAATCCTTATAATCAAAAGACAGGCTTCATCAAGGACAACATCGCGAACCCGTCCCCACGTTACGCAGAGCATGAACCGGATCCCGAACGGCTTTGGAAGCAAGGGCATCGCGGTTGGTATGATACGCTGGATCCCGGTGCTCCGGGAGAACCGCCAAGAAAAGCTTCGTTCCTGTCGGGCCTGATTCGCCGCGTCGCCGTCAGTGCGCTGGTGTTTGGATTGGCATGGGGCGTATTTTCGTTTCAGCAGCCGTGGGCCCTTCGCGCACAGGCATTTATCATTGAAGGGCTGAGCCATGAGATGGATTTCCAGGCGGCCCAGGTATGGTACGAGGAGCATTTTGGCAGCGCGCCGTCCTTTATACCGATTTTTGGACAAACCGACGAGCATTCGACGAAGGTGAATGCCGGGACCTCTTTGGTTCCTCCCCTTTCCGGAAGGGTGGTTCAATCCTTTGCCGTGGATCTGAAAGGCATCGTTCTGGAAGCCGGTGGGGGTTCTTTGGCGGACCGGGCGGTTAAAAGTATAGAGACCGGGCGCGTTCTTGAGGTTAAAGAACATCCTGATAACGGGATTACGGTACGCATACAGCATACGGGAGAGCGAACGGCGGCATACAGCAGGCTGGCGGAAACCGGGCTTAAAGTGAATGACTGGGTTCAAGGCGGAGATATTATCGGGACTTTGGCATCTTCAGGCACAGGCAGCCCGCCCTCCCTTTATTTCGAACTCAAAGAGGGGGATCGTGACGTCGATCCGGCGGAAGTGATTCCGTTTGATTAAGTTTAAGGGAACAGTCTTATCGCTGCATCCGCTCTTTGTCATTGTCATGCTGGCATCTGTATTCACCGGTCGCTTCCTGGAGTTGCTGACCCTGTTTATTATCGTGTTTATTCATGAATTGGGACATGCCGCCGCCGCGGCAGCGATGGGGTTCAAGGTACGAGCCATTCAGATGCTGCCGTTCGGCGGCGTTGCTGTCATTGAAGACGACGGCAGGATGACCGCAATGAAGGAAATCATCATTGCGCTTGCGGGTCCGCTGCAAAATGTCATCATGATCGGCATGACCCTGGCTTGCCAATGGGCGGGGTGGGGTGACGAGCAGCTGCTGTCTTATATCATTCAGGGGAATCTCGTCATCGCGTTGTTTAACCTTCTTCCGATTCTGCCGCTGGACGGCGGCAAAGTGCTGCAGGCCGTCATCAGCCTGCTCGCCCCTTATCATGCCACCTTGCTGTGGGCTTCCCGGGCAGGCATTTTGTGCAGTTTAATTATGATCGGTTACGGATTGCAGCCGTTATTCTCCGGAGGCGGCATTCGTTTAAATGTGCTGATGATCGGCCTTTTCCTGGCGTATTCCAATTTCGAAGACTATCGGAACGTCCATTATCGGTTTTTAAGATTTTTGGTCAATCGGAGCGAGGTTTATGAACGGAATTTGGACGGGCTCGGTCCTGCCCAGCCAATCGTTGCAGATTCTTCGAAACCTTTGGATGATATCATGCGTCTATTTAAACGAGAGAAGTATCATTTGATTTATGTCATGAGCGGACGCGGCAGCCTGCTTGCCGTTGTTCCGGAGCAGCATGTGATCTCTTCTTATTTTGCATCAACTGGTCCGCCCTGGTATGCGTAAATCGTAGACATCATGAGGAAGACGGGGGGCGGGCCAAGATTCTTTATCCATTCATGTCATCAGAGATTGTGTTAGGATAAAACAATAGAATATCGTCTTCCATTTGAGAGGTGAAGCCATGAGGCAAATGATAGTTCATTGTGAACATGAGACCATTCAGATGGCCCTCATCGAAGATGGGAGGTTAGCCGAATTCGCCGTTGAGCGGAGTCGTGAGCAAAGTGTTGTCGGAAGCTTTTATAAAGGCAGGGTCGTGAACGTGCTGCCGGGGATGCAGGCGGCTTTTGTAGATATCGGGCTGAAAAAGAACGCGTTCTTATATATCGATGATGTGCTCCATCCGCATTTAGAGAAGCAGCCCAAGCAGAAGCCTTCGATCTCGCAACTGCTGACGGCGGGGCAGGAATTGATCGTGCAGGTCATGAAGGAACCCAGAGGCGGCAAGGGAGCGAGGGTGACGACGCATTTTTCGCTTCCGGGCAGATGCATGGTGTATATGCCGACTGCGGACTATGTTGCCGTCTCCAAGAAAATCGGACGCGATGCGGAAAGGGCCCGGCTGAAGAGCATCGGCGAGCAGCTCCGCACAGATGAAGAGGGAATCATCATCCGGACGGTGTCGGAGGACGAGCCCCTGGAATTCATTAAGGGTGATCTGGATTATCTGCGAAAAGAGTGGGCCCGGATTCTCGACAAGGCGGAATCTGCGTCCGTTCCGGCACTGCTGCATCGCGATTTAGGCCTGCTGCAGCGGTTTCTCCGCGATGCCTTTGATCCGCTGCATGACGAGCTTGTGATCGACAGCAAGCTGAAAGGCGAGGAAACCAAGAGTTATTTGAAGGAAACCGTTCCGGGAATGGAACCCAAGGTTACATATTACTCGGAAGGCAGCCCGATTTTTCAAGCTTACGGGTTGGACGAGCAGATGAGAGCCAGCTTCGCAAGGAAAATCACGCTTCCCGAGGGTGTGACCATCGTAATAGACCAGACCGAAGCCATGACGATCATCGATGTGAACACAGCCAAATATATCGGCGGGGATAATTTCGAGGAAACGGTACTGAAGACGAATCTCCTGGCTGCGCACCAGATCGCAAGGATTCTTCGCCTCTGGGATATCGGGGGCATTATTATCGTGGATTTCATCGATATGGATCATGAAGAGCACCGGCAGCAGGTGGTTTCTGTCATGGAGACCGTTATGCGCAAAGACCGCACGAAGAGTTTTGTGGTCGGATGGACCAAGCTGGGACTGCTGGAAATGACCCGCAAAAAAGCCAGGGAAAGTTCGTCCCTCCCCTTTGCCAAGCCTTGCGGAACCTGCGGAGGCCGGGGCGTGGTTATCGAAGAATGATGTTGACGGTGAACGGGGAATATGATAATATCATTGGGTATGTGTCTAGTGATGGATTGCTGCACATGCTGTAACCGCTCCGGTTGGGTTCATAAGAACGTTCCTTTTGGGACGGACACCTTTATACTAGGCGAGTCTGAGACATAGGGAGGTGCAAGCAAATGTACGCTATTATCGAAACAGGCGGTAAACAATACAAAGTTCAAGAGGGCGACGTATTGTTCATCGAGAAGCTGACAGCAGGTGACGGCGAGAGCGTGACTTTCGACCGTGTACTGGCCGTATCCAAAGAGGACGGGTTGGTAGCAGGTACGCCGGTTGTTTCCGGTGCGACTGTAACTGCAAAGGTAGAGAAGCACGGTAAAGGCCGTAAGGTCGTTGTATACAAATACAAGCCGAAGAAGAACTACCACAAGAAGCAAGGTCATCGTCAACCTTACACTAAAGTAACCATCGAGAAAATCCAAGCGTAAGTAGGTGCGGTAATTGATTACTGTACAAGTGCTGCGTGGGGGAGATGGACGGATCCATAGCTTCAAGGTAACGGGGCACGCGGGATATGCCGATCCAGGGGAAGATATTGTATGTGCTGGAGTTTCCAGCATTACCGTGGGAACGGTGAATTCCATTGAAGCGCTAACCGGAACCGTTATGGAGACCCGGATGAAGGGCGGCTTTCTTAGCGCAAATCTTCCGCCTAAGGCAGATGATTCCGTCTCCGGCCAAGTTCAACTTCTTCTCGAATCCATGGTTGTTATGTTACAGGGAATTGCCGATTCGTACGGCAAGTATATAAGAATACAAGAATTGACTACTTGAAGAAGGAGGTAGACAACATGTTGAAATTGGATCTTCAGTTATTCGCATCGAAAAAAGGTGTAGGTTCCACAAAGAACGGTCGCGATAGCGAATCGAAGCGTCTTGGTGTGAAACGTGCAGACGGTCAAGCAGTGACTGGCGGCAGCATCTTGGTTCGTCAACGCGGAACGAAAATTCATCCAGGCACGAACGTGGGTATCGGTAAAGACGATACTTTGTTTGCGAAAGTTGACGGCGTTGTGAAATTTGAACGTTGGGGTCGTGATCGCAAGAAAGTGAGCGTCTACCCGGTTGATGTCGCTCCAGTAGCGGCTGCAGTTGAAGCTTAATCGTTTCTTATGCTGCATACAGAAGAAGCCTTTCGGCATCGTTGCCGGGGCTTCTTTTTTTGTAAATTGCGCAAAGAATGATCATCCAGGGGATGAACCGTCCTGAACGTCTATGATATACTGGGATTTGGTGAATGTAACCAATTGCTGTTGAAAGACGAGGAGAAGCGATGAAATCCTGGAAATGGATAGCAGCTGTGGCGGGGTTAACCTCCGTAATACCGGTGGCATGGATGGTATGGAAACCATCCTTGGCTGCAGGAGCAGTGTTGACGGCTTGGGCTGTCGCCGCGTCTGCCTGCGGAGCATGGCTTGTCCGTAAATCGGACGAGCGCAGGCAGCAAGCCATCATTCGGAATATGGAGCAGACGGCGATTCAGATGTTGAATCACCATCGTCATGATTGGATGAATGAGCTTCAAATTTTGTACGGCTACATTCAACTGGGGAAGCTTGATAAAACCGTGGGTTCTGTGGAAAGAATAAAGGACAGGATGGCGACGGAGAGCAGGATCTCCAAGCTTGGCATTCCTTCACTGGTTTTTTATTTACATTCATACCGAACGTACAGCAGCAATCTGCAGCTCTGCGTTGAAGTGGTGGACCAGGTACAGCTGGAAGACAAAGTATCGCCACAAACGGCAGAGTCTTTTACCGAAGCGATCATTCAAACGGTGAGAGCCTTTCAATTGAGCGGAACGGCGTCATGGGGAGACACCCGGCAGTTAACATTAACATTTATGCAGCAGGAGCAAGAGCTGATCGTATGGGCTCTAGGAGAAGGTTCCTTTGGAGACCCGGAGGGCTTGAAGCTTCAGATTGAACAATCCGTAAAAGGCGAAGGCATTCGGGTGGAACAGACGGAGCCGGGGGAGACCTCGTACCGCTTGTATCTGCCGTTTGTGACTTGAGGAAGGTGATTTCATGTTTGTAGATAAGGCAAAAGTATATGTAAAAGGCGGCGACGGCGGCGATGGACTCATTGCGTTTCGCCGTGAGAAATACGTTCCTGAAGGCGGACCTGCCGGCGGCGACGGCGGTAAGGGCGGCGACGTGATTTTCCGGGTGGATGAAGGACTGCGCACGTTGATGGATTTCCGTTACCAGAAGCATTTCAAGGCTAAGCGAGGGGAAAAGGGCCGCAATAAAAGCCAGCATGGGGCAAATGCAGAGAGCATGATTGTCCGTATTCCGCCGGGTACCATCTTAACGGATGACGATACCGGTGAGGTGATTGGCGATTTGACCCGTCACGGTCAACAGGTTGTTGTTGCCAGAGGCGGCCGCGGGGGCCGCGGAAACATCCGTTTTGCCACGCCGAACAATCCGGCGCCCGAGCTTGCCGAGAATGGTGAAGAAGGCGAAGAGCGCTACGTCACCATGGAACTTAAAGTGATGGCCGACGTAGGTCTCGTCGGATTCCCGAGCGTAGGCAAATCCACCCTGTTGTCGGTTGTATCTGCGGCTCAGCCGAAGATCGGCGCATACCATTTCACGACCATCACGCCGAATTTAGGCATGGTTGAGGTCGGGGACGGGCGCAATTTCGTCATGGCTGACCTGCCTGGCCTGATAGAGGGTGCCCATGAAGGCGTGGGACTTGGCCACGAATTTCTCCGGCACGTGGAACGAACCCGCGTCATTATCCACGTCGTGGATATGGCAGGCACGGAAGGACGGGATCCGTTCGAGGATTGGCAAAAAATCAACGATGAGATTAGGCTTTATAACCCGGTTCTAATCGAACGGCCGCAAATCGTAGCCGCCAATAAAATGGATATGCCGGAAGCAAAGGAGTACTTAACGGACTTCAAAGAGAAGGTGAAGGAGATTCGTCCTGACATCGAGGTGATGCCGATCTCCTCGCTGACCCGTCAGGGGATCCAGGAACTTCTTTATCGCACGATCGATGTGCTGGAGAGCATTCCGGATGAGCCGGCGATTGAAGAAGTATCCGAGGTTTCCGAGCGCAAGGTGTATAAATTCAAAGCGCAGAACGACAATTCCTTCACCGTCACCAGAGATAATGAAATGTATGTGGTGCACAGTGAGCGAATTGAGCGAATGCTGAAACGGATGCAGATGAATTCGCATGATGCGATCCTGAAGCTTGCCAGAACGATGCGTCATATGGGCATTGATGAAGAGCTTCGGAAACGGGGCGCGACGGAAGGCACCATCGTACGAATCGGCGATTTCGAATTCGAATTTGTTGAAGGCAGCAGTTACTATTGATGTGCAGCTGAATATATGTATAACAAAAATACCGCAAGGTCTGTGTACAGCAGGCTTGGCGGTATTTTTTTTGCGTGAACGAAGGTGCTTCCCATAAATCGTTATTACGAAATGAAGCGTGCGCAGCCGTATAGTCCAGTGGCTGTGAGGCTGGCTCGAAATGCCGGATCATTCTTTCCAAATTTTGCATCCACTTATCGGATAAATCGTATACAATAGTAGTACAATAGTACCTTTTCCATAGATCTCAGGATGGAAGGAACGGCGCAAAAAGGAGAGTAGAACTATGGCTATTATTGAAGTCGTAAAATACGAAGGCCCGCCGGATGTGTTTGCCTGGCGTTATCCGAACCAGGAGTTAGGCACCTGGACCCAGCTCATTGTTCATGAGACGCAGGAGGCGATCCTGTACAAAGGCGGTCAGGCACTGGACTCTTTCCCGGCAGGACGGCATACGCTGAGTACGGCAAACATCCCGATTTTATCCAATGTCATCAATCTTCCATTCGGAGGGAAGTCTCCCTTTACGGCAGAAGTCTGGTTTGTGAACAAACTTCGTTCGCTGGACGTGAAGTGGGGGACCAGCTCGCCGATCCAGCTCCAGGATCCGAAATACAACATCATCGTATCGCTCCGAGCCTTTGGCCAATTCGGCGTTCAAATCAGCGATCCGCGAAAGTTTCTGGGAACCATGGTCGGGACCCTGCCAACCTTTGATCAGGGAACGCTGGTCAAATATTACCGCGGCGTGCTGATGTCCAACATTACGGAAATCATATCCTCCTATATCGTTCGGAAAAAAATCAGCGTTGTGGAAATCAATGCTTACATAGCGGAAATCTCCAAGCACATCATGGAAGCGATTGCGCCTTCATTTGAAGAGATGGGGATTACCCTGCTGAATTTTTATGTGGATTCCATCAACATACCGGAGCATGACCCTGCAGCTGTCCGAATCAAGGAAGCGTTGGCAAAAAAAGCGGAGATGGATATCATCGGTTATACCTACCATCAGGAAAGAACCTTTAATACGCTTGAGGGAGCGGCGAAGAATCCCGGAAGCCCGGCAGCGGTCATGGGAACGGGGCTGGGCATGGGACTCGGAATGGTCGGTCCGATGTATGAGACCGCCCGGCATATGTTTGACCATGCCAAACCTCAAGAGAAGAACGATATGCAAATCAAGCAGAAGGCGTGCACCAAGTGCGGGATGCTGAACGGGGAAGAAGCGCGGTTCTGTTCGGGCTGCGGCCAGTCGTTTCAGACTCAGGCCGAGGAAGCGCCGGCGAAAGCCATCCTGTGCAACGATTGCGGGCAGCCCCTGGCTCCGAATGCAAAGTTCTGCCTTCATTGCGGCGACCCTTACCATGCATGCCCGAAGTGCGGACATGATCACCCGGCAGGCGCAGCCGAATGTCCGGATTGCGGTGCACCGCTGCCGATGCCTTGCCGGGCATGTGGAGAATTGGTCGATGCCGAAGCCAAGTTTTGCCCGCACTGCGGGTCGAGTCACGCGCTTACATGTCCAGGGTGCGATCATGAGATCAAACCGGGCCAGAAGTTTTGCATGGAGTGCGGTCATAAATTGATGTGAAGCGAAAGCGGGGGAATCACGTGAATACAAGAACCAAGGATCGAAACGGGGCATGGCTGGCAGCCATTGCGCTTCCGTTTGTCACGATCCTCTTATTTGGATGGATCGGCGGGATGTTTCAGCCGAATTCTTGGATATCGGGGATTGCCGTCGGATGCGCCGAAGCGGCCGTTCTCCTATTTATCGGCTCTGTCATCGGCAGGGGGAAGACAGCTTCGTCAGGCACCCCATTTTATATTGCTTCCGGCATCATTATTGGTATCTATATGGTGTCCGTTGTGCTGGAGGTTATTTTGCTGGGATACTTATTTAAGCTGCCTGTATCCTCGTATTTCATGATTCATCTGATTACGTTATCTGGATTTTTCGTAGTTCTTGGGCTCGTATTCCTGGCGGCAAAATATGCAGGCGCACAGGAGCGAAAGGAAAGCGATCATCTCGCGGTCAAGAGAGAGACCGTAGCCTGGATCGGGGAGATTCGCAGCAAGCTAAGCGAACTGCAGGGAGAGAACATGCCGTCGTTGGAACGGCAGATCGCCGAGCTTGAAGAGACGCTGCGTTATAGTGATCCCATATCACATCCCTCCTTATATGAAGAGGAGCAGTTGATTCAGCAAAAAATTGCGATGCTGGAGGACCAAGTAACGTTGATCGGCGAGGCGCAAGCTGAACAGCGCAAGGAACTGGCAGAGCAAACCGTTCCTATCATCCGCGATATTCTCCGAACGGTGCAGGATCGCAATACGGTGCTTCTGAAGGCAAAGGCGGGATCAACCTAATGCATATGATAGAGGGGATAGCATATGGGAGCTTCTAATCTGAAGCGTTTTAAACTAAAGTTCACGAAAATGGATTATTGGATAATCGCGCTGGCCGTGCTTTTTTTTCCGCTGGCCATCGTGCTGGCAGCCGTTCGGGTGCTAGTCACCCATCGCCACAACCGTTGTAAGGGGAGGAACAACCGCCTTTTCGGCTGGGTGCTCGCCATTACCTATGGAATCATTGAATTGCTCATGATTCTTGCGACGATTGATGACAAAGATATCGAAAGCCTCTATTCGGCTACCGTCGTTTGGGGTGTAATCATTCTGGTTCCAGCCATGATCATGCTGGTGATCGCCAATAAGGAAGACAAGAAATTCGGCAGTTTGCTGCAATTCTATTCGAATGCCATCCTGCATCGTGGGCTCGTCCAGGTTGAACATATTGCCCGTGAGGCGAGACAATCGCCTGCACACGTGATCCGGGATATTACGTTCATGTTTGAAGAGCGTATGCTGCCTAACGGAAAGCTCGACAACGGAGTTGTTCTCATTCCGTCCTTGCACAGAAAGTCCGAACCATTCCGTGGTGAATTCGTTTCGCGCAGCGTGCAGTATTCAATCGGCGATACAACTGCAGGCCCGGCTCCCATATCCCGAACCGAACCTGCGTCCGATCCGGCGCCTAAATCCGTGGAGTGCCCCGGCTGCGGAGCAAGAACGGTCGTAACGCATGTGGAGGGGAAGGAATGCGAGTATTGCGGTACCGTGATTGTGGCATGAGGAAAATAGGGTGAGTATTGCGGCACGATGAATGTTGTTTAGTAACCCACGAAGGAGGTTCATTCATTGGCAACGCAAAAAAAGGATCAGAAACATTTTAAATATGAGCCGCAGCCTGAGGCACTGGATAACTTTCTGGTAGGTGGCAGCTTGTTTTTGCCGTATATACTGATTCCCTTGGCTATCTGGAGGGCAGTCTCCACTCGGCATCTTAATTATCGGAAAGGATTTACCTTTAAATTAATTTCATCTCAATTAATCGTAAGTTTTGTCTCCTACCTGCTCTATGGTTTTTTCTTCAATTCTATATTTGCTTATATTGTTGGAGTATTTGTTATATCCTTTGTTTTATTGATAATCGCAACTGGATTTTACACGAATCGAAATGAGCATTTTTTCAAATTGGTGGATCGGTATAGGCAAGTGATATTTACACATCAGATTCATCTTATAAGAGAAATTGCAAAGCTAGTAAGCCAAGGAGAGTTGAGCGTAGAGAAGGATTTAGAGTATCTGATGGGTAATAAGCATTTTCCCCGAGGAGCCATCGTTAACGGAAAGTTGATGTTTGAAAGGAATGTGAATATAACTGAGAATCTCTTGTTTGAACATCCACTCAGGTTGCGGGTCCCCCAAGACTTCAGGAGAGTGATCTTGGAAAAGTACCGGCAACCATCAAAACACAATCAACATCTCCACAACCGAAAAGCGTGGAGTGCTCTGGCTGTGGTTCTAAGTTCATGCTCAGCCATATGGAATCGAAGGAATGTGAGTACTGTGGAAGCTTACTGATGAATAGATGATATCGCTGAAGGAGAATTGAAAAGAATGAACAAAAAAGTAAGGGAAGATCAACAGTTTGAGCCACAGCCAACCGGTTTGGATGCTTTAATTCTACTAGGAAGTTTCGTGTTATTTCCCGTTATTTTACTAGCGGTACTATGGAAAATTATTAGAACGACATCTATGAACTATAGGAAGGGCTACAACTACTATCAATTAACCAATTGCCTGATTGGGGGTTACTTATTTATTGTAATGTATTACTTTTTAGTTCCGTATAGGGAGTACGAGCCTTCTCTACGGGCAGATAAGGCTATTGAATTGGCTTTATTAGTTGGTGTTATAGCTTTATTGATCGTGGCGGTCTTATACGTATTAAGGTTAAAGGCAAATAAGAGGTTTTTTAAACTTGCAAAAGAGTATGAAACGTTGGTTTCAAGCGGCCATCAAAGCATTGAAGACATTGCATCAGAAGTTCATCAGCCGCCATCCTTGGTACTGAAAGATTTGCAGTACCTTCTCAATCATAAATCTTTTTCGAACGGAATCATAAAAGATGGCAGAGTACAGCTAAACGTCTATACACAGCCTTTGAATAATTTTCCCATGGAAGATGCCCATAGTCTGGTGAATGCCTATACCAAGGAACCACAAATATCAGCCGCGTCACTAGGTCCGAAAAGTCATGAGTGTGCTGGCTGTGGAAAAAGCACTATTTTAAACCCAAATGAATCTGTATCATGCGAGTACTGCGGCTTGACCATGAGATACACCAGTTAGCTTGAAGTTATCGGCAGCCTCCGGAATACCGGGGGCTGTTTTTTAACGCATCATTTGCAAATTTGACGTGAATACCGATGAGTTCCGTTTCGAATTGCGATATAGTATAGGCTATAGGGTTGACCCGGAAATATCGGGTTCGCTAAAAATAGGTCACTTATGTATTGCCCTTACGTGGTATATCCAGTATAATGTCCACTATACGAATACAGTAGTCTTTGAGGAGAGGACGTTTGTGAAGGAACGCTACTATCTGGTCCGGGAAGACATCCTTCCCGAGGCTGTAGTTAAAACGATGCAAGTGAAAAAACTGCTGGCGTCGGGAGACGTGAGGACGGTTCATGAAGCCGTCGAGCAGGTAGGGCTTAGCCGCAGTGCTTTTTACAAGTACAAGGACGGCATCCACCCTATCAATCAATTGGAACGTGATGAAATCGTAACGATTTCCATCGATATGGAACATCGCTCGGGCATGCTATCCGAGGTGCTGGGGCTGGTAGCGGGTGAAGGCGGGAATGTGCTAACCATTCATCAGAGCATCCCGCTGCAAGGAATAGCCAATGTCGTTATTTCCGTCGAAGTTTCCCGGCTGAATGAGGAGCTGGATGATCTGCTTGACGGATTGAGGCGGATAGCCGGAGTCAGAAGAGTGCAGATGATAGGGCAAGGTTAGGGTAGGAACGACGAATAAATAGATATCTATGTGATGGGATACAGGAGGTAGTGTATTAATGAAACCGGTCAAAGTAGGACTTTTGGGCTTAGGAACCGTAGGAACAGGGGTAGTCCGCATCGTTGAGGGGCACCAGGAGGATTTGAGCAGCCAGGTCGGTTCGCCGATTACGATCGAGCGCATCGCCGTCAAACATTTGGAGAAGTACCGCAGCGTCAATGTGGATCAGAGTAAATTAACGGAAGATCCCTGGGCGGTCATTCGCGATCCCGAGATTGATGTCATCGTTGAAGTGATGGGCGGGATCGAGCAGACGAAAACCTACATCCTCGAAGCGCTAGAGCGCGGCAAGCACATCGTAACCGCCAATAAGGATCTGATGGCCCTGCACGGTGCCGAAATATTGGCCAAGGCGCAAGAGAAGCAGTGCGACGTGTTCTACGAGGCAAGCGTTGCCGGCGGCATTCCCATTATCCGTACGCTGATTGAAGGCTTCTCGTCGGATCGTATCATGAAAATCATGGGGATCGTGAACGGTACGACCAACTTTATCTTGACCAAGATGAGCCAGGAAGGTGCCTCCTATGAGGATGTCCTGGCAGAAGCTCAGGAGCTGGGGTACGCGGAAGCCGATCCGACATCCGATGTGGAAGGCTTGGACGCGGCCCGCAAAATGGCAATACTCGGTACCCTCGGCTTCCGCACGAACGTTGAGCTCCAGGATGTATCCGTTAAGGGCATTTCGCAGGTAACGAAAGAAGATATCGCTTATGCCAAGCGTCTGGGCTACGAGATGAAGCTTCTCGGTATCGCGGAGCGTCAGGACGATGAATTCAGCATCAGCGTCCAGCCGACGATGGTTCGCAAAGGTCATCCCATCGCCGCCGTGAACGGCGTATTTAACGCGGTGTATGTATACGGGGAGGCCGTCGGCGAAACGATGTTCTACGGAGCGGGTGCGGGCGAGATGCCAACCGCGACATCCGTTGTGGCAGACCTGGTGGCGGTCATCAAGAATCTGAAGCTTGGCGTTAACGGTCTGAAAGCCATCGTTCCTTACAAACCGAAGAAGCTCAAAACCGATGAGCAGATCATGTACAAAAATTTCATCCTGCTTCATGTCGACGATAAAGCAGGAGTGCTGGCGCAAATTACGCAGGTGTTCGCCCAATATAACGTTAGCTTGGAGTCCGTTGTGCAGCAGCCGAACGAGCACAATCCGGACGCGGAGATTATTATCGTTACGCACAATGCGAGCAAAGCCAGCATGGATGAAGTGCTGAATCACTTTGAAGGCCTGGAAGTCATTCGCCGAATTAAAAGTGTTTACCGCGTTGAAGGATAAGGATTGGAAACCATTAAATCAACATATATAATTTTTTTATAAGAAAAGGAGAACATGAGAGATGCCGTATGAAGGATTGCTTCAAACCTACCGAGAATATTTGCCGGTAAATGAGCGTACCCCGCTGCTAACGCTTAAGGAAGGGAATACCCCGCTCATCAAAGCCGTGAATCTATCCGAAGAGCTCGGAATCGATTTGCATTTCAAATTCGAAGGGCTGAACCCGACAGGTTCATTCAAAGACCGCGGGATGGTCATGGCCGTTGCGAAAGCAATGGAAGAAGGAAGCCGTACCATCATGTGCGCTTCGACGGGCAATACATCGGCAGCCGCTGCTGCTTATGCCGCTCGCGGCGGATTAAACTGCATCGTGATCATTCCGAACAACAATATCGCGCTGGGCAAGCTCGCGCAGGCGATGGTTTACGGAGCGAAAGTGATCGCGATTGAAGGGAACTTTGACCGCGCGCTGGAAATCGTACGCGAGATCACGGCCAAGCATCCGATTTCGCTGGTAAACTCCGTGAATCCTTATCGAATCGAAGGCCAGAAGACGGCTGCATTCGAAGTTGTTGACCAGTTGGGCAAAGCTCCGGACGTACTGGCCATTCCGGTCGGTAATGCGGGGAACATCTCCGCTTACTGGAAAGGATTTAAAGAATACCACGCAGCGGGCAAATCCACTTCCCTGCCGAAGATGCTTGGATTCGAGGCGGAAGGCGCCATGGCTATCGTCAAGGGAGAGCCTATTCCGAATCCGGAAACGGTAGCGACGGCCATCCGCATCGGGAACCCGGCCAGTTGGAAAACCGCGGTTGCCGCTGCTGAGGAATCGGGTGGACAAATTAACTACGTCACGGACGAGGAAATCTTGGAAGCATACCGCAAAATCGCATCGCGTGAGGGGATTTTTGCCGAGCCAGGATCGGCTGCCTCCATCGCAGGCGTTTATAAAATGAAGCGAGAGGGATATTTTAAAGGTGGAGAATCCGTTGTCTGTGTGCTGACAGGACATGGGCTGAAAGATCCGAATATCGCGATTTCTACCGTGAACGCCGAACCGCTCGTCGTATCGGATACGGAATCGGCCGTAATGGATGCCATTGCTAAGCTTGAAGGAGCTGCTCGGGTATGAGTTTGTCCCAAGGCGTCCGGGTGAAGGTTCCGGCCAGCACGGCTAATTTGGGACCCGGATTCGATACGCTCGGCATGGCATTGTCCCTGTATTCCTGGATCGAGATGAAAGCGTCGGAGAAGACGGTGTTCCATCTTCATGGCAATGAGATGGGCGGTCTGCCGACCGATAAGAGCAACCTGATCTATAAGGTGGCCCAAATGGTTTTTGAAGAAGCGGGACAGGCAGTTCCTGATCTCGAGATTTCCATGTATTCCGAAATTCCGCTCACCCGCGGCCTTGGCAGCAGCGCATCGGCGATCGTAGGCGCGCTGGCTGCAGCCAATGCTCTAATCGGGTCACCCCTGCCGGATTCCAAGCTTTTCGATATGGCGACGAATCTTGAGAAGCATCCTGATAATGTGGGGGCTTCTTTATTTGGAGGAATCATTGCGGCCGTATGGGATGGATCCCATGCGGATTATATGCGCATTGAACCTCCGGCGGACCTCGGAACGCTCGTGGTGATTCCCGATTTCGAGCTTGCGACATCCAAAGCAAGGGAAGCGCTGCCCGCCCAGGTCAGTTTAGCGGATGCTGTATATAATATTAGTCGGTCCTCCTTGATGGCCGCTGCTCTTTCGGCAGGCAGGCTGGACTTGATTCGTGCCGCGATGAAAGACCGGATTCATCAACCATATCGTGCCCCGCTTGTACCGGGAATGTCCAGGATTTTGGCCGAAGCGCCTGATCACGGAGCACTCGGCATCGCACTGAGCGGAGCGGGTCCGACGATGATTGCACTAGTGGACCGGAACGAACCGCGTGCAGAAGAATTGAGCACTTTTCTTACGGAGACGATGAAGGCGGAAGGAATCCGGTCTTCGTGCTACCCATTGAATCCAGTTGCGGAAGGCGTCCAGCTCTTGGATGATATCAACAATAGATCCTTTTTGGATATGATTAGAGGGGAAGTTACCGCATGAAAAAAATAGCCTTGTTGCCCTCAGGATCGGTATCTCATGAAGCGATACTTTATCTCCTAAATGGTGAGCCGGTGGAATTTGTCCACCATAAACTGATCTCTGATGTATTTATGTCAACAGTAGAAGGGAAAAGCGATTACAGCGTGATCCCGATCGAGAACACCATCGAAGGCTCCGTGAGCCTTCATATGGATTGGCTGGTCAATGAGGTGGATCTGCCGATGCAGGTGGAGTGGGTCTATCCCTCCATTCAGAACCTGATCGGTAATGCCGCCGAATTCCGTTCAAGTGACGGAACGATGGATTACAGTCAGATCAAAAAAATCTGGTCCCACCAAGTTGCGACCGCCCAGTGTCGTCAGTTCCTTGCGAAGGCTGCACCGCAGGCTGAGTTGGAGCAAGTGGGCAGCACCTCCGAAGGGGTTAAGATCGTAAAGGAGAATCCCGGCCGGGGATGGGCGGCAATCGGCACTTCGCTAGGCGCGGCCACCCACGAATTAAACGTGCTTGCCGAGCGTATTACCGACCATGATAACAATTACACACGGTTCGTGCTGATCGGACGCGAGCCGATATTGGTCAACCGTTCGCCGGAACATATCAAGACCAGCATTCTCGTAACGCTTCCAGAAGACGTGCCGGGAGCGCTGCACCAGGTGCTTTCCGCTTTTGCGTGGCGCCGCCTGAACCTGTCGCGGATCGAATCCCGTCCAACGAAGAAGAAGCTCGGTAATTACTATTTTTATATCGATGTCATGGCCGCAGCGGATTCCGTTCTGCTGGTCGCCGCCATGGGAGAGATTGAAGCGCTGGGATGTCTGGTTCGAGTGCTGGGCTCTTATCCGGGCTATGCCTATGAGAGTGAGAAAATGGAGGTTAAGTAAATGTCGGAGCAATGGATCTATCTAGATGGAGAATATGTTACAAAAGAGAATGCTAAAGTATCCGTTTTTGACCATGGGTTTCTGTACGGAGACGGCATATTCGAAGGCATTCGAATATACAACGGCAACATCTTTAAGTGCAAAGAGCACTTGGACCGGCTGTATGATTCCGCCAAGTCCATCGATTTAGTCATCCCCCTGGCATATGAAGAACTGCTGGAGGCTATGGCCGAAACCATTCGACGCAATGACATGCGGAATGGGTATATCCGTATCGTGGTATCCCGCGGTGCCGGCAACTTGGGCCTGGATCCGCGCCGCTGCCCTAAACCGACCGTGTTGATCATTGTGGAGCAGCTGGCGATTTATTCCGAAGAAGCTTATCTCAATGGCCTGAAGGCCGTTTCCGTTGCCCAGCGGCGCAACATACCGGATGCGCTTAACCCGAAAATCAAATCCTTGAACTATTTGAACAATATCCTCGTGAAGATCCAATCCAACTTTGCGGGAGCGGATGAGGCTATTATGATGAACGCGCAGGGATATGTGACGGAAGGCTCCGGGGACAACATTTTCATCGTCAAAAACGGCGTAGTCACTACGCCTCCGTGCTATCTTGGCGCACTTGAAGGCATTACGCGTCAAGCCATTATCGACTTATGCGAGAAACTCGGCATTAAACTGAAGGAAGAGCCGTTCAGCATGCATGACGTATATATTGCGGACGAAGTCTTTTTTACGGGCACGGCTGCTGAGGTCATTGCGGCCCGCGAAATTGACGGACGGATCATCGGAAAAGGCCAGGCTGGTCCCGTTACGCTGCAATTGCTGGAGGAATTCCGCAAAATTGTGGATCAAGACGGCTATAAAGTATGGGAATCCTAGGGTTTTAGGACAACTAAATAAACGACTTAAACCATCCTTTCATGTCGATGAAAGGATTTTTTTTGCCCAGAGGGATGTCAATCGCCCATTCCGTGCATAGGATGTAGTAACGAAAGCGGGCGAATTACATGACGCCTAGAAGAGTGTAGGAGGTTTTAGCGGCGTGAAGATACACATCGTCAAGGAAGGCGACACCCTATATGAGCTGTCCAAAAAATACGACGTACCTTTAGCGAAAATCATCGATGCCAATCCACAGCTGGTGGATCCGAATAAGCTCGATGTCGGTGCCAAAATCAAAGTTCCGACCGAGCCCGTTCAGGTCCCTGACGGCAGCCAACCCATTATCCATAAGCATACGGTAAAGCAGGGAGATTCCCTCTGGAAACTGTCCAAGGCATGGGGAGTCACTCTGAAGGAAATCATCAATGCCAATCCGCAGCTTAAAAATCCGAATGCCCTGCTGGTGGGAGAAGTCGTCAACATCCCTTCATCAGGCGGTTCTATGGAGTCCGGCGTTGATGACGGGGTTTCCATGAGCAGTGGCAGCGGTGCAGCTGCAGGCAAGAAGAAACCCGGCAGCAAGGATTACACCGGAGTTAAGGAAGAAATAACAGCGCCGATCGAGCAGCCTCCGGTCGTTCCTGAGGTTAAGGAGCCTGAGCCGCCGATTCTGCCGAAGCTTCCGGAAATTTCGCCTTTCCCCGAGGAGCCTAAGAAAATGGAACCGGAATACAAACCGGAGATATTACCTGAAATCAAGAAGCCGATCATCATGCCGGAAATCAAGAAACCAGAGATTATGCCAGAGGTGAAAAAACCGGAAGTGATGCCGGAATTTAAAATGCCCGTAATCATGCCAGAGTTTAAACCAGAGTTCAAACCAGAATACAAACCGGAGTTCAAGCCAGAGTTTAAACCAGAGTTTAAACCCGAATTCATATCTCCATATAAACCTATGGAGCCGGAGTATACGTATCCTGTCAAAACCATGCCGTTACCGCATCCTGTTCATCCCATAGCCGAACCATGTCCGCCATTTGCCCAGATGCCGATGCAGATGATGCCGCATCCGTGTCCGGAGTTTCCTTTTAAAGAGGCACCAGCATTTGCAATGCCTCCGTTCGGTCTTCATGAAGGCCCCTGCGGGTGTCATGAGCCTATGAAATGGTCAGGCGCTGATTATGGGAATGCCGTCCATCCGTATCACAACATGCCGCAAGAAGCGATGCCGGTTTCCTACAATGAAGGCTGGGGAAGTACAGTTTCAGGATATCCGGGCGTTTCTGAACAGCCGATGAGCATGGAATATTCCCAGTTCTCGATCACGGAATCTTATACAGGGAATATGGTTTCCGACTACCATCCATATCCTGAGCATCATCATACCGCAATGACATATGGTTATGTTCCGTCTCCTTGCGGATGCCACGGGGGAGAAGTGGGTTCCCACCATCACATGCCGCATTTCGGGTACCCACAACATGGGCATCGTCCGTACGCGCCTGACATGGGGGCACCGTATCAACCGTGGCAGGGGGGAATGAACTACAATGCTGGCGCATACGGCTCTCCGTCTGCACCTATGGGAACACATGGAGCCTATCCTTCATTTGTAAATCCATATGAACCGAACTGGAATGATCGACAAAATGACCAGCCGATCGATTCCGAATTCAATGCTGCAGCTCCTTTCGAAGCGAAGCAAAGCAATGTGACGGTTAGCAGTGAATTTGAAAACGGTACGGGGCCATCCATATCCGGAGAGGCCGGCATTGAAGAGAATAACAAGCCAAAAGCCAAAGTCCATCGTCAGCAAGCCAAAACAGGACCGGCAGCCAAGAAATCGCGCAGGCCGCAATCTTCTGCTAAAAGCAAGCGCGACAATCCTTGGATTAGGGGTTAAATCCTTATGTTGTGATTATAGTTAACAAGAGGGGACCGATTTTCGGTCTCTTTTTGTTGACTGTAGGATGTATTGTCTATGAATCTCTTCATCGTTAGCAGGCAATATAAAAGAATGATCACTTGGAATAAATTGTGTATTGCCTTCGAATCGATAAATATGATACATTATAAATCCAGTCGCGAAACGTAAGGTTGCGCTGGAGCAGAGGTCAGCCGAGAGTGATGAAGAACATTAAAAACTTCCTAAAAAACCTCTTGCATTATCGAAACAAACATGATATATTATAAGAGTTGCTGGTGCGAACGAGATTCGCCAGTGACGAAGAAGTTGATCTTTGAAAACTGAACAACGAGTGAGTAAAACGAACCACTTCGGTGGGGAGTTGAAATAGAGAATTGAACAAATTCTCGTCAGTTAAGAAATGAGCAAGTAAAACTT